>Ga0209382_10001012_pt1 | contig 45431 bp, 40 predicted proteins | sample SoiMetdeltSBSDD5_FD_187599 | JGI IMG/M metagenome (GOLD analysis project Ga0209382, IMG submission 187599) | Bulk soil microbial communities from a Populus tree surrounding site in Tennessee, USA - Soil MetaG P. deltoides SBSDD5 (SPAdes) (version 2) | ecosystem: Environmental > Terrestrial >...
GTTGATGAGCCGTTCGGTGAAGAACGCCTGCAAGGTGGGAGCCAGCGCACTCATGATGGGTCTCCGGCCGCGGGCTGGACCGTCCACTCCAGTCGCCGCGCCGCTTCGGCGAGCAGTTCCGGGGCGGCGGTCAGGTACCAGTAGGTGTTCTTCGGGTCGACATGGCCCAGCCAGGCCGATAGCAGCGGCAGACGAGCCTGGACGTCACCGCCGTCGCGGCACCACTGCAGCAGGGTGCGCACCGCCAGCGAGTGCCGAAAATCATGCAACCGGGGACGGCATCGGCCGGTGCGTGGCCGCAGCCCCGCCCGCCGGGTGAGCTTGATGAAGGTGACACTGACGTTCTCATAGCGCAGCCTGGTGCCTGCGGTGGAGATGAACAGCGCCGAGGTCCGCGCCGGTGGGCGCGGCGGCAACAGGGGACGCCGGTGCAGGTAGTCGGCCAGCGCGCAGGCTGTGGTGGCGTGCAGTGGGATCAGCCTCGATTTACCGAACTTGCTCTCACGCACCACGAGCACGCCGCGATCGAGGTCGAGATCGCCGACGTCCAACCGGATAGCCTCCCCGATCCGCAGCCCGCTGACCACCAGCAGGCCGATCAGCGTCTGGTACGTATCGACGCCCAGCGGGTAGCGCAGCCCTGCCGCGGCGTTGATCAGCGCAGCGATCTCAGCTTCGGAATACAGGTAGGGCACCGCTCGCTGGCGCCGTTTGGGGAACAAGCCTGGTGGCGGGATCTCGGCGATGGCGGGATCGATGCTGTGCAGGTAGGTGGCGAACCCGCGCACCACCGCCATGCGAAACGCCAGCCACCCGGGGCTGGCCTGGCGGGCGGTGTTCACCCACGCTACGGCGTGGTCGACGGTGATCCTGGAGGTGTTGCGGGCCTGCAGATAGTCCAGGAACTGGGCGAGCAGTTTCTCGTCGCGGTCCAGCTTGAAACCCAGGGCACGGCGAAGCGCGAAGTAGTCGGCCATAGCCGAACGCAGCTCGGTCATGACACGCTGCCCGGCCAGGGCCGCGCCAGCGCCCGCAACGCATCAGTGTCGACCTTGAGGTAGATCGCCGTGGTCGCCACGCGCTGATGCCGCAGTACCTGGCCGATCTCGACCAGCAACGCACCCCGGGCGAGCATCCTGGTCGCCGCGCTATGGCGCAGGCGGTGCGCATAGACAGTGCCCAACCCGGCCCGTCGGGCGGCGGCCGCCACGGCCTGAGTCACACCCGCGGCGGTCAACCCCCGGTGCGGCGCCTTGATCCGGATGAACACGCTACGGCCCAGCGCAGTGGCGGGCCTGCCCCGGCACAGATACCCGGCGATCGCGTCGCCGACATCAGCGGGCAGCGGAAGCCGGTCACGGCGAGCACCCTTGCCCCGCACCACAAGTTCACCTTCGCGCCAGGCGATGTCCTCCAGCCGCAGGCCGGCGACCTCACCCGCACGCAGCCCCATCCGGGCCAGCACCGTCAGCATCGCGTAGTCGCGCAACCCGGCCACCGTGGCCTGGTCGCACGAGCTCAGCAGCGCCTCGACCTGCGCCGGCTCCAACGGGCGGGGCAGCGCCGCCCGCCGGTTGGCAACCTTGGGCACCGCCTGATCCAAAGCCCGGGCAGTCAAACCCTCCAGATGCCAATAACGCAGCAACCCACGCAGCGCCGACGCCACCCGCTGCAGAGTCTTCGGAGTCAGCCGTCGTGACTCGGCAACCAGGAACGCGGTCACATCACCGGAGTCCAACGCCTTCACAGTGACACCGTCAGCATCAACACAGCCAGCAATGAACGGACGAACGGCATCCACGTAGCCGCGCACGACCCTGTCACCCAGCCCCCGCTCGACCAGCAGGTAGTCACGGAACCGTGCCAGGAGTTCCTCGCCCAACCCCAATGGCTGCGCCGGATCCTCCCACGGGATCGCCCCCAACCCCTGCAGGTAATCCAGCAGCGGGCGCAACGCCTTCGGTGTCAAGTACGCCGTATAGCCAAGAGCGCGGCGCGTGGACAGGAACGCCTGCACGGTCGCCGCACTCAACGCGTTCACCCCCAGACCTTCCTCGGCCAGCCAACGACTCAGATGCGCGATACAACCCAGCTGGCCACGCACTGACAACGGCGTGAACCCCAACCGGGCCAACTCCGCAGCGAACCCCTCCGAAAACGGTGCAAGCGGACCGGTAAACCGAACCCCGCACAACGAAGCCATACTCGCTCTCCTCTCCGACCATCAAACGATCACCAAAGAGGCCAGCATCACCCCGCCCGGATTATGCCGACAACACCGAGCCGCGCACCCCCACCACCAGCACCGATCGGATCAAGCCGGCATAACCCGAACATCGGCATAATGAATGTTATGCCGATATCGGCATAAGGCGCATCTCTGTCGTGATCTTGATGGTGCCGGCGAGGTCTACCCCGACGCGCACTGGCCAGCGCAGATCGGTGACGCGCTGCGCGGGCTGATCCACCACGCCAACCTCGCCCGCCGCGACGCCATCGAGGCCGCCGTCCGCGACAAGCTGGTCAAGCAGTTCCGAAACGGTGTGCGGGTCGGACTGTCCGACACCACCACACCCAGCGATCGACCCGGTGCACGCAAGGCCCGACTGTTGCTGGAAGTGCTACGCGACCGCGAAGCCGACGTACTGCGCTTCACCCACGACCTACGCGTACCGCCCACCTCCAACCAGGCCGAACGCGACCTACGGCCGGCCAAGATCCAGCAGAACATCTCCGGCCGCCTCACCAGCGAAACCCGCACCAAAGACCGCTACCGAATCCGCGGCTACCTCTCCACCGCCGCCAAACACGGCCAGAACCTCATGAACGCCCTACGCGACGCCATCATCGGCCGACCCTGGACACCACCCGACCCCGCCCCCACCTGACCACCCCAGCACCAACACCCGACGCGGCCACCAAACCCCTCGGGGCACTACACCACGTCACAACCAACAACCGTCAGCGCACCCGCTGAATGTTTACTGTGGGGGTCACGGGTTCGAACCCCGTCAGCTCCACTCGTACCAACATCCGCCGATGTCGGCGTTTCCGCCCTGGCAGCGCTACCGCGACGAGCGGCTCGAGCAGACGAGTTGAGTGCAGCGGTACGGCTAGTTCCGGAGACCAGGTCTGTGGTGCGTTCGCGTGCGTACAGGCGCAGCAGGTCGTGCATCTGGTACTGGCCGGGTGCGGTGGTCTCCAGCAGGTGCATGTCGGTCAGCCGCTCCAGTACTCGTTCGGCGTCGGGTTCGCTCGAGCCGAGTAGTCGTGCTGCTACCGGTAGGGAGATGTCCGGGCCGTGGGGCAGGGCGAGCATGGCGTAGGCGGCCGCGTCCTGTCGGTCGAGGTGGTCGACGGAGACGGCGAAGCTTGCTCGCACACCCTTGTCGTCGCGTTCGAGCATGTCGAGCCGTCGGTGTTCGTCGGCCAGCTGTTGTGCCAGGTGCGCGATTGGCCATCCTGGCCGGGCGGCCAGCCGCTCGCCGGCGAAGTGAATAGCCAGCGGTAGTCCGCCGCAGTGGTGCGCCACCGCCACGGCTGCGTCCGGCTCGGCGTCGACACGTTGTTGTCCGGCTGATGCGGCGAGGAGTTGCACGGCCTCGCGCTTGGACAGCGCGGCCAATCGAAGGTGGTGGGCTTGGGGCAGCGTGTTCAGTGTGTGTCGGCTGGTGATGATCGCCGCACAGCCGGGGCTGCCGGGCAGCAGCGGGATGACCTGCTCGGCGTTTGCGGCGTTGTCGAGGATCAGCAACACCCGCCGCCCGGCGAGGCCGGAGCGGTAGCGGGCAGCGGCCTCGGCCACATCCGTGGGGATCGCGTCACCCGTGATGTCAATCGCGCGCATCAGTTGTCTCAGCGCTTCCTGGGCTGACAATGCTGCACTGTGAGCTTGCAGGTCGAGATACAGCTGACCGTCTGGGAACCGGCCAGCGACAACGTGGCCGACGTGCACTGCCAGGCAGGTCTTCCCGATCCCGCCCATCCCCGCGATTACCGCAACGACCACTGCTGGCGAGCGAACGAGCAGCTCGCCCAAGCTCCTGACCTGCGGGTCACGGCCGATGAAATGGGCGAGGTCTGAAGGTAACTGCCGTGGCGGCACCGAGTATGCGGACGTGACATCCCTCGGCGTTCCCCGTCGTCGTGCGGCCGCCACGAACATGGCCCGATGGTCGTCGGTGAGTTCGAGCGCATCGGCGAGCCTGGCGAGGGTGTACCGGTAGGGGAAACGCCGGTCACCGCGCTCGAGAGCGCCGACCGCCTGACTGCTCAGTCCTGCCATCCCGGCCAGAGCCTCCTGTGTCAATCCTCGCGCCCTCCGGTGACCTCGTAGCAATGGGCCGAAGGAATTGTCCACGTCAGCCTCCCACGGTAACTGTAGAGGAAATCCGTAGAAGTTGTCGCTGTTGCCATTATCTACGGACCGCGAGACTTACTCGTGCTCACATCAAGGGAGGGACTGCCTTACCGGCAGACCGTTCACCTTGCAGTCCACTGAGTTTCGAGAAGGTACTAACGAGAAAATGTCCTAGTGGACTCCAGAAATAGAGTTCTCGCAGGTCACGGCCTTGCTGTAGTCCACTAACCGATTTTCTCCTTAGTAGGTGCTCACCTAATGCGCAGAATAATGCTGCTTGTTACTGCGTTCGCAGTCGCAGTCCCGCTCTTCAGCGGAGTTGCCGCAGCCGCTCCGAACAATTCTCCGGGCGCGGTCGAGGTAATCGGCGACGACCAGGCCAACGCTCCAGCGGCCACCGTCGACGGTGTTGGTGTTCAGTATGTGAACAATGTGTGTACGGTGCTGACGTCTCCCGGAGGAGCATGGGCGGAGGCATGCAAGACCTACCATTTGGAGTCTGACGGCTCTGGTTGGTTCGGGACGTTCTCGGCCAGGATCGCCGGTGCGACCTTCGTCCAGGCGGAGGTGCTCGCCGAAAACGGCGTACCTACCGTCGTGCACCTGGGGAGGCCGGACGGTGCCGGGGTCTTCTTCCATGCGTCGAGAATTCTCCTCCGTGCCTGCAACAGTTTCAGTGGCGACTGTGGCGCCTGGTGGTGATACCTGACGCACTCGAGTGAAGTGGGTCGGCCTCGTCCCGGCGAGGCCGACCCACCACGCCTTCGCCAGCCGCAATCCTGACCCCGCGTCGGCTTTATAAATTCCCTCGGCGCATTGCACGAATCCCCACGACACTTGTGACTGGGCACGTCCGTGATTCCGGTAACAGATCAACTTCAAGGACTCGAAGTTAGGGTAACAAACTGGGCCGGGGCGATAATGCGGATAGGTGCACCTGCGCCGCTGGATCACAGGGCTACCGTTTAGGTCGGATGCTTGGTCAACACTGACAACCTTGTAAGTACTGTGCACCGTCAACCAGCCGTGTGAGAACGGTACGGCGAGCTCCGTCCAGTACGGGAAGTACTGGTTTTAGGTGGCCACTGGATATGGGTCTGCATAGCCTGCTCCAGTAAGTTCGCGGCAACGATATCCGATGTGTCCAACAACGTCTTCAGGGAATGGGTCCATCGGTATTCTGTACTGATTCATGGTCCTCGGAACTGGTTGTATCGACGCTCGCTACTGGTCCTGGCAAGCACCGCCAGGGCGGCCAGACGTTGACACGGGCTGAGCAAGCGTTGCCCTCAAGTGCTGCGCTTCTTTCTGGCAGCGCTACGGCTGGAGGGCTGATCACGCTGGCCAGCGATCGGCTGTTCGCCGTGGAAATTTCCCGAGCTGCCATTACTTGAATTGCCGCTGCTGCCGGCACCGGCCGGATCCTCACCCTGCTGCTCTTTGCTCGACGTTTCGTCCCCGCGTACACGGGCGCTGTACCTCAAACCTGACTTGGCTCACGTCTTGATCTTGATCAAGACGTGAGCCAAGTCAGGACGTCACGGCCGTGCGTGGCGCTGGTGGCCAGTCCGTTGGCGCTGGTGACACTGCACTGCTGGCATGTCCGGATGGAAGTAGTAAGGGCGCGTCCCGGTTCAGGCCTCAATCGATTCGGCCGGGACCGGGACATCGTGGCAATCGGCGATCAAGGTGTTGGCGCCCGCACGAACGTCCATGCTTGCAGCGGGTTTGGTCGCACCTCCACTGAAGGATGAGATTCTCGTCCCACCGGTAACCATCCAGACACTTTTGAGTGCGAAGATTTACGATAGGGGTGCCCTGTGCGGCGAACCCAACCCAGAGTTGCTCCGTGCCGGTACTGCACGGCCATATGATTGGCCGCACACCGTCGACGGTGCTCCCGCCAGGTATCGCTAGACACATCTCGTAGTTCTTCCCGTAGCGCAGCGTGCTGCGCCCGGTGCCGGAGATGTACCACTTCTGCTCGTTGCCACCATTGCATTGCCACAGAATGGCGGCCGTGTTTGGCGTTGTCGACCCATTCGGTATTGCCAGGCACTTCGCAGCGCCAGTGGGCCTGATGTAGACCCAGCCGAGGATACCGTCCGGCGCCGATGGCGCTGCGATCGCACAGCTGGCACGAGAGGCGGCAGGAAGATTGCCGTTGCCAGCATGGCGATGATAATTCTTTTCACCTAAGATTCCCTCCCTCACAATGGGTACAACTATCGAATCGGCATAACTACGCGAAATCCTGGAGAGCCGATAGCTCGGCCTCGAACATTGAAGAGCTACTCCGTGCGTGGACGGGCAGAACATTTGCCGGTGAGGCCGATGCTGAACACAGCGGCAACGATGCCAGCGAGGACACAGCGTCTCCTGAACGCGATCACCAGATTCTCTGCCTCATTGATTTGCTCCTTGTCATGATCCTTTATTGTTGTCGCCTTGCGGCGCACGCGGTGAAGTCTGCACTACGGGTATTGCTACGCTTTACGACGGCGAACATGCGGTTACAAATTTTCTGACGAATCGCTGTCCAGGCCCTTGATCGGCGGTTGTGTATGCGTGGACTGGGCTCGGGCGGTTTACAGGTTGTTACACTTGCTGGGCGTCGGCTTGTCGGGAGGGGTGTGAGTTGGCCACGTGGAAGCGGCCGGACCTCCCTGCGGGTCCGCTGTGTGATCTCAACGATGCTCTGCACCGGCTGCGCGAACGGTCGGGCCTGAGCAGTCGTCAGATCGCCACGGCGGTGGGACGCAAATTCGGGACCGCGATCTCACACACCACGATCCATAGGCTGTTCACCCGGCCCATACTGCCGCCGGCCGAACTTGTGCTCCGGGTCGCTGAGGTGCTGTTGCCGGCGACGTCGAGCAAGGCTGCTGACTCCGACGACTCGGTGCTGGATCGCATCGATTGGCTGTGGCAGCGCGCCGCCGGTCATCAACAACCCACTCCGCCAGACCAGCAACCCAGGCCTGGGCCGCCACCCGGCCGCCTCGAGCCGGAGCGGCGTGTCCCGCGCGGTGAGACATCGACGGTGGCATCCACCGCGGCCCGGCCGGTCGTGCCGCGCCAGCTTCCGCCGGCCGTGCCGCTGACCGGCCGGGACGAGTTGCTCGCGGAGATCACGAGTGTGCTGCGATGCGGGGCGGACTCGGCGCCTGCGGTGGCGTTGCTGGTAGGACCGGGTGGCGTCGGCAAGACGGCGCTCGCGCTGGCCGTCGCGCATCGGCTGTGCGGGGTCTTCCCGGACGGACAGCTGCATGCCGAACTGCGCAGCAATCACCACGGCGATGCCGTCGATCCTCGCACGGTCGCCGGCCGGTTCCTGCGTGCGCTCGGTGTTGAGGCCCACCGGTTGCCGGATGATCGTGATGAGCTGATGGCGATGTACCGCAGCGAGCTTGCCGGCCGGCGTGTGCTGGTCGTGCTTGACGATGCTGTTGACGCGAACCAGGTGCGGCAGTTGCTGCCGGGGACGAGTAGCTGCGGCGTGCTGGTCACCTCCCGGCAGCATCTCAGTGCGCTGGTCGCAGCGACCCGGTGGTCAGTCCCGGTACTCACGGCGGCCGGCTCGCGGCAACTGCTGGCTCGGACCGTCGGTCGATGGCGGGTGGCCGCGGAGCCGGACGCTGCGGCGGCGATCGTGGAACTGTGCGGGCGGCTGCCGCTGGCGGTGGCCATCGCGGCGGCTCGGCTCGTGACTCGGCGGCACTGGACGCTGGTCGCGTTCCAGTCACGGCTGGCCGAGGAACGCCGCCGCCTCGACGAGCTGGCGGTCGGTGATTTGGATGTGCGGGCCAGCATCTTGCTGAGCTACCACGCGCTCGACCCGCAGGCGCGGGAGCTCTTTCGGCGACTCGGGTTGGTCGAGACGCCGGACTGGCCGGCGTGGGTAGCGGACTCTCTGATCGGTAGCGGCATGACCACGCGCATCTTGGATGAACTCGTGGACGCGCATCTGGTCGAGTCGCTCGGCCGCGACGGCGTCGGTCAGGAGCGCCTCCGGCTACACAACCTGGTCGCCGACTTCGCCAGGGAACGCCTGGTCGCCGAAGACGCACCGGAGAAGCGGGCCAAGGCGCTATCTGACCTGGTGATCGGTTGGCTGACGTTGGCCTCCGAAGCCGACCGGCAGATTCAGCACGATCTGGTTCGGGCGCCCGAGCTGCAGACGCCACCGCCACCGCCGAGCGCGGCAGCGCTGGCACGAGACACACCGAGCGAGTGGTTCGACGCCGAGCGCCACAGCTTGCTCGCAGCAGTCGCACAGGCATGCCACATAGAACTGCCGGACATCGCCGGCACCCTCGCGCTGCGGCTCTCGGGGTTCTTCGCCCTGCGCTCCTACGACAACGACTGGGACAGCGCTGTCGGTCAGGCGATCGCTTGCGTGCGCGACCACGGTGCGCCCGACCTCCTGGTCCGGCTTCTGAGCGCAGCGTTCATCGCCCACCTACGCCGGGACCAGTACGCCGAGCTGCCTGCCATCGCGGCCGAGGAAGTCGCCGTCGCGCACCTGCTGAAAGACCCGCTGGCGCAGGTACGGGCGCTGGAGAACGAGGGACTGGCGGCCCTGACGCTCGCGCGCTTCAGCGACGCCTTCGACCGCCTGCAGCGGGCGGTGACGGCCGCCCGCAAACCGAGCATCCCGACCTGGCAGCTGCGAGAAACGCTGACCAGCCTAGCCTTCACCCACCTCAACGCAGGCCACGTCGACACAGCGTTGTCGCTGCTGGAAGAGGCGCTGGACATCGACCGCCGATCGACCGTGTCACTGCGAAGAGCCCGCCATCTCTACCACTACGGGATGGCGCTGACTCAAGCCGAACGGCCGACCGACGCCGAACGCATGCTAACCACCGCGCTACAGGTCAACCGCGAGCACGGCAACGAAGCGCGATCAGCGTACCTGGAACAGGCCCTCGCCGACGTCGACATCCAACTAGGCCGCTGGTCGACCGCCGCCAATCGGCTAGAGACAGCGCAGCAGGTGCACAAACGCAACACCAGCCGCGACGGCTTAGCCGAAGCGCTGCGCAGCCGCGGCGACCTAGCCGCCGCCCAGGGCCACTGGACCGACGCCATCCGGTCGACCAGCCAAGCACTAGCCATCTGGCGCCAGCTCGGCTCCCAGGTCAAAATCGCTCGAGCCCTCGCCCGCCTAGCACGCGCCTACCAGGCCACCGGCGAGGACCACACCGCACAAACGTGCCAGCGTGAATACCAGGCGATCCTAACCAACCTCGAACTGAACGACACCTGCCTGCATCACAACCAACAGATAAATGCCATCATACCCCACAGGAATCACGAGTGCTCTCGCCGAGCACACCCCGACACCGCCCATCAAGCATCGGCCGAGGACGCCATACCGGACTGATCTCGGACCGCTATACGAGGTGCCAGCGGCCCCAGTATCGGCGCCACGACCCGGCGGTCTCAACCGCCGTTTATCAATTCAGATAGAGTCAGGCGGCGGCGGATGCGGCCTCCACCAGCACCAGCATCGACAAGTAGTGCCCGATCCCTGACGCACCGCTACCTATCTCACTGTTAAGCGACCTCAGCTCGTTCAGTTGATCGACTGGACGGTGACCGCCAGCGCGCACCACCCGATTCCAGAGGTCCACCTTGCGTCGGAGCAGGTCGCCGCCTGCAGATCCGCCATCCCAATAGGATCAATGCCAACGGAGCCATCCAGCGGGAGCTCTAACTCGCCGATTCGATCCGGCGGCAACCGACCGGACAGGAGTCCGTTCACTACATCGCGAATTCGGGGGATACGCGGATTGTAGAGACCGGTTGACGTGTGCCTACTGGTGAAGATGGAGCGATCAGCAAACGGTATTCCCCTTACCCTGGAACGCATTTCACACCCCGACAATGCGCGATTCACCTGCACGAGAAGACGCCTAGGCGTGTAGAATGACATTTCCATCTCAGGCGGCGTCGGGGTGTCACAGAAGAATGACATACTGTACAGCCGCCGTGATCTCGCCATCGGCAACCAAGCCGGGCAGTAGCATCCGTAGACATCGACGAACAAGGCAGCAGGACCTGACCGACCCCCATGGCGCTAAACACTCTCCCAAGCAGACGCGACAGCGCCGACGGAGCCGGCTCATGGATCACGAACGTCTGACCTCTTGCGTCGTCGCGGACCACCCAGTGCCGACGCGCCAGGTCTGTGTAGATGTGCGCCAACGGGTGCTGCCTGCGCAGGTACACCTGGACCACCCCCTTGGCGGCCAGGAACGTCGCCGACAGCCAGAACATCAAGTAGCACACTATCGTGGCCAACAGGGCATAGATGATCGACTGTGGGTGGGATGACGTTGGCCAGGCCCACGGTAAGCGGTAGCGCGGCGATCGTTCCGAGGAGGGTGGAGTACGTCATGTCGCCGTCCCAGCTCGGATCTCCCGTCGTCGGGTAGGCCATGGTGAACCGGTCGATTGCTCTGGCCACGGGGTTGGCCGTGTGCGCGGGGTGGAGCTGCTCGCGCGGTCGCGCCTTCTTGGTGAGGATTGGTTGTGCAAGGCAATCCAATGACGTATGGGGATCCGGTACGAGGCACAGCAACCCCGGCCGCTCGGAGAGGCTACGGGCCGGTACGGCGGCCAGCGAGGAACAACGCGAGGAGCACCGCTGCTGTGGCTGGGGCCAGGTAGTCCTGTCGAGGCTTCGTCACGTTCCCTACCTGGCCTGCCGCAGATCGCTACCAAAACGATCTTGGAACGGCCCCAGCTCCAACCGTCGCTGGGCTGGTAGGGCATGTAACGCTAGGCAGTCTGGCCGATATGGTCATCATGGTGACACAGTACGGGTGGTGGCAGGTGCAGCGTGAGGATGTGGGCTGGGAGGTTGCTCTTCCAGATTCGTACGTCGATGCGGCTAGCGCACCCTGGGCAGGAGAACTGCTGGCCCTTGGGCAGCAGCTAGCGCGGTACCGGGGTACGGATGGGCAACAGACGATCGTCGCGGTGACACTCCCTGCCCGTGACTATGGCGCGCTGTTTGTAGCGTGCGGGTGGCTACTGAGCCGTGAGATACCGGCTTCTCCGGGGTGGATGGATCGACTGGCGGAGCTCACGCGGGGAGTGCCGGTGCGGATGGCGATGCAAGACTGTGTCGTGGTTGATCGATTTTACGGTTGCCGTTCCTCCAGTGATGGGATGCGTGTCCATGTTGGAAGTTCGCAGTGGGCGTTGGGCCGAGTGGTCAGCCTCGAGGTAGATGAGGACGCGGGTAAGTATGGATTCGGGCGGAAGGAAATCCCTCGACCGGGTGGCCTTGTGTCCGCTTATGTTGATACCGCCAGTTGGCGGCGGGTTTTTTGTACTGCTAGGGCGTCGGTGGCCATCATTGGTGTAAAATCGCGGTTGCACGGGGAGTTGGAGTTGCGCGCCGCTAGGCGTAGGTCGGGGAGAGGGCTTGATCGCCTTGGCGATATCGTCCGTCCGCGTCAGAGGGAAAGTATCAGCTGGGGGAGCGTCATTATTCCGGGAGGTCGCGAGGATCTGGCCGAGCTTCCAGGTGAGGTTGCACTGGCGATTATGGATGGCGCCTCGGCGATCCGGTGGCTTCCCGAGATTAGAACGCCTGTTGTTCTAGCGATTATCGACCGAAGCAGCGCCGATGAGTCGGCAGTTGCGACGGTGTTGCAGCTGCGCTCGACCGGGGTTCCAGTCTCGGTCGAGAGGTTGGGGTGGTCGCCTCAAGCTGGGGTGGAGGGGTCGACATTTGAGGTTCCATTATGATTGATCTCGGCAATCTCAACGCTCTCTACACGGCGGCCGCTTCTGTGGCTAGGAACGGTGTGGTAGAGCTTGTTTCCATCGATGATCCAGATGGCGCCCGTTTTAACGCTTGCCTTCAGCGCCTAAGCATTGTTGTGAGGGAGGGCGACCCTGAGCATTGGAACGACCTGCTCATGATAGCTCGCCAACTCCGGTGGCGCCGTGTGACGGAGCCATACCCCGCCCAGTACAACCAGGGCCGGGAACAGCTGGTAACTGAGCTTACCACTCTCGCTGAACGCCGGAAGTTCCTAGCAGCTGAGGAAACTCGGCGTATTCTCGACGAGCTTTCTGATGCGGCCGCCGTCACGGGTCGGACTGATGGGCACCCTATGGGCCAGCTACTCCTTCAGTCGATTGAGGAGGTAGGCTGCCTAGAATGTGCGGCCATCCTGGTGAGTGCTCGTGCGGCAGAGGGTGCTCGATATTGGTTTCACGAGCTCGGTGTTAATGTGGCAATTGCTGATCGGCATGGGTTAGAAGGGCTGACGGTCAGGGATCAGGCATATTTCATCGGAACTCCTCGGCTGTTTGGGTGCTCTGCCCTGACGGCGCCACGAGCTTATTCGCTTACATATATTTTTCCTTCATGGGTCTGGGATCAGGACTTGCCGCAGTCGGAATTTTCTCAAGTGGCCAGTGGCGGGATCCGACCGCGAGCCAAGCGGTATCATGTCGGTGCCAGAGCTCCTGCGCTACGACGGTGCAACCCGCCCGAGGATCAGCTGGTTCCCGGGCCCCTCTGGGCCCGCCCATCCAACGCTTGCGGAAGCGCCGGCGATGATGAAGTAATTGCACGCCGTGTGCTCCTTGCCGGAGGCCGGGCGATGTGGCTAGACCAGGACGGTGGTTGGATACGGACCCTTGATCCATTGCAGCCGGTGGGCGAGCGGGTTCACATGCATGACGAGCAGGCGATCAGCCCAGGGATGTTCCTAGTCCTGCGGGAAGGAGAGACTGAATCTGATGTGCTCTACACGCGCGCTCTTGATCTGCTCGGTTCAGCAACAGACACCGTGGCTACCTCGCAGGGGGAGTGGAAAGATGCGCTGCGAAGCAGGCTTCGAGCTCTCGGCCGTCGGCCTGTGATACAACAGCTCAGCAAGAGCGGAGTGCACGCCGCCAGGCGGGCACCCTTCTGGACGGCCCGTACAGTGGTGCGACCGCAAAGTGATGCGGATTTCGTGCTGCTGCTCGAGTGGCTCGGCCTTCCACCGCGGTCATATGTGGAACACGCAAACCGGCTCCGCAAGGCTCGATCCCAGGCGGCAGCGGATGTTCGCGAAGCGCTTGAGGCAGCGCTCGACCGGGCTGAGCTAGGCAGGCTGCAGCGGGAAGGTCATATCCGGCTGCAGCTAACCTTGGATGGTTTTGCCGCAATCATCGCGGCACGGGTTCTGGCGGTCTCGCCGTTTGAAGAACTGGTTCCGCGCCATACTGTACGTATCCCGGTCCAGGACCGGAGCGCTCGATGGCTCGAATGATACCTCCGCTTGTCCCTCCTGACTGTGCCCCAGGTGAGCGCTTGCTCTTTGAGCGGCTCGCCTCCGATCCCGGCGCCGAGAGCTGGACCGTCCTACACTCGCTTGACATAGCCAAGCATGTTCGTCAGGTCCAGGGTGAGGCAGACTTCGTTGTCATCGTGCCAGGTCAAGGAATCGCCGTGATCGAGGTCAAGTCTCACCTCAAAGTAGCGAGGCGCGATGACGGTCAATGGATTCTTGGAAAAGGCCGGCCGACTGTCCGCGGCCCATTCCAGCAGGCATCTGAGGCCATGCACAGCATCAGGAAGTACTTGCGCGGAACCGGCCTGGACGTCGGCGATGTACCGTTCCTGTCAGGGGTGTGGTTCACCCATGTGAATGCTCGCGCTAACCTGCCCGCAACACCGGAGTGGCATCCGTGGCAGCTCCTGGACAGGGAGGACGTTACGAGCGGTAGCGCCACAGGCGTGCTCCGCCTCCTGACTAACGGCGTGCAGCACGTCCGTCACCACACTGGCCGCCTCATGGCAGGGCCTGATAGCGGGCAGGCTGAAGCGATTATCGCGGCATTGCGCCCGCGATTCGAACTGGCAGCCGGTTCAGCCGAGCTACGGCGGCAACGCGAATCGCAGCTTTCCGCTTTCCTCGATGAACAGTACGAAGCCCTGGATGCCATGCAGGCTCATCGGAGCGTTCTCTTCACCGGGCCCGCCGGTTGCGGCAAGACCTTCCTTGCACTGGAGTCGGCGCGTCGTGAAGCAGCGTCAGGAGCGTTTGGATGGATCGTGTGCTTCAACCGGTCACTTGGCCGCCACCTGAGATCCAGGGCCGCTGCTCCTGGCTTGGAAGCCACAAGTCTGCATAGGCTGATGCTGCGTATTACCGGTCTGGCGGTCCCAGACGGTGCAGGTGAGAGCTTCTGGCAGGAAGCGCTCGCCGACGCCACGCTTGAGCGGCTCCTTGAGGGTGGCGACACCCGGGATTACCTCATCGTGGACGAAGCGCAGGACCTCGCGACGGCTGCGTACCTCGACGTACTTGACCTGCTGGTGCGTGGTGGTCTGGCCGGCGGGCGCTGCCTCCTGTTCGGTGACTTTGAGCGCCAGGCACTATACGGGCAGCGGGACGGCCGCCAGGAGTTCGCCCGCCGCATTCCGGGACTCGTGCGGTACAGCCTCACATCTAACTGCCGCAACTTGCCAAGGATCGGCCACGCCGCCGAAGCGATCACCGCCATGCAGCCGGGATACCGGCGGTTCCGGCGTGAAGATGACGGTGCAATGCCAAGATACCTCTGGTACTCCCGGCCGGAGGAGCAAGCAATTTTGTTATCCCGCGCTATACAGGAACTCCGCGACGACGGTTTCAGCCTTGAAGATATCGCCGTCTTGAGCCCGCGGCGAGCCGGATCGGCCATAAGCCGGTGCGAAGACCCGTTACTCCGGCACCGCCTGGTCGAGGCGGACGGCACGGCCCCGCGTGCGGGCTGGCTCAGGCACTCGACCATCTATGGCTTCAAAGGACTGGAAGCGCCGGCCGTGATCCTCACAGATCTTGACAGCCCCGAGGCGTCAGATTTCGAAGCCCTGCTCTACGTCGGCCTGACGCGCGCTACTGACAGGCTTACCGTGCTCGCAACCAGGACCGCGCTGAGCGGCAAGATCCTGCAACCCGGAAGGCAGTCATGACACCACGGGACCAGATGGAGGCCGCGGTTCGCCGCGAGCTGGTTGGCCCGGCAAGCGATGAGACTCGAGGTAGGCCGCTTGATATTTCGGCTGCGCCGATCACGTTCGCGTCCTGGGAGGAGGCCCGTGGGCCATGGTTCGACGCTGACACCGGCGAGGAAGTGCTCAGCGAAATCGAGCCGCTGCGCCGGTATGGGGTGGGCGTGCTCCACCCACAGGGCCGGCTCGCGGTGGAGAGCATCACTGGCATACCGGGCCTCCCAGCAACCGATACCATTGCCGATTCCCCTCCAGCTACCCAACCGCATATTGCCGGTGCACCACCTGAAGCTGACTCCGACGACTTCGATCTCAGCGACGCTAACTCTTTCCAGCCTAGCGCCATGGCAATCACGTTCAAGGTGGGCGGAAGCAGGGGCGGCTCCCTGCGAATTGACGCCCGGGCCGCCTCGTACGATAGGCTCCCCATCCGTGTCTTGGGCGCGAAGCATGGCCGCGACTGGTACGTCCGGCGCCCGTTACACGTAATGGTCAGAGTCACGCTCAGCGAACTTGTCAAGCATGCCGGACGACTTATTACCCTGCCCGCAGAACATGAGGGCCCGGCGACCCTTCGGCCGCAGCTGCAAGCCTACCTCCGGACCGTACCAGGTTACGATGATGGTTCCGGGTTCCTCGTGACGGTTGCATTTGTCAATACTGACAGCCGCAGCGGCTCAGTAGGAGCGCTTTTCCAGGCATCGCTGGAGGTCTCCGCGGAAGGCTCGGCACGAATACAACCATACCCCGAGCCCCCCTCACCCGGCGAAGCCGATTGGGAGGCCGAGTCGATCGCACTGCTCTACCGCCACAAACCAACTTTTGCAGTTGGTCACGGCTGCGCTGCAGAATGGGACGAGCCAGCTGGCGGCACCACCGCGTCCGTACGCGCTGAGCCGCTGCCAGCGTATGAGGTGCCAAGTCTGACGCCTGACATATCGTGGATCAGCACGTCCGGCGAGCGGCAGATGCTGAAGATAAGCATGGAGGCGCTCGCGAAGGATCAGGCCGAGGGCAAGCGGCAGATAGAGCAGGTCATGGACCTGTACGAGCTGTGGATCGGTAGCAGGGAAGGAGAGATCCCGACCCTCGAGCCGCGTTACCAGCCAGCTGCACGCCGTCATATCGGGCTATGCCAGGAGGCGCTGCGACGTATGCGTTCGGGCTGGCAGCTGGTACAGGAGGACAGCCTCGCCGCGTACGCGTTCCGGCTTGCCAACCAGGCAATGCTGTACCAGCAGGTTCGCTCGCGGTTGTGTATCCGCGATGTGACCGTGACAGACCAAGGCCTGCTCCAGATCGAAGGCCAGCAGCCGGATGGCCAACCCGAGCCCGGCAGTGGCTACTGGAGGCCATTCCAGATCGCGTTCCTGCTCGCTTGTCTACCGGACCTCATCTATCGGGACTCTCGAGAGCGCGAAAGCGTCGACCTCATCTTCTTCCCAACTGGTGGCGGCAAGACCGAGGCATACCTCGGCGCCGCGGCGATCAGCATGATCGCGCGAAGGCTGCGTAACCCTGCCGATACCGGTACGGATGTGCTAATGCGGTACACACTGAGACTCCTCACCGCACAACAGTTCCTGCGAGCGGCCGCCCTAATATGCGTACTTGAGGACATCAGGCGCCGGTCCCCAGCGCTCGGCGCCGAGCGATTCAGCATCGGGATCTGGCTAGGCGCAGCCACAACACCGAATAACCACCGCGCAGCGGTGGCGGCACACGGACAGCTCATGCGCCGCGACCATGTTGAGAACCCCTTCCTGCTCCTTCGCTGCCCCTGGTGCGGAACTCGCATGGGCCCAGTCCTGTCGGGCCGGCGGCGCCAGGTAGCTGGATATGTAAGGGTTGGAAAGAAGGTTGCGTTCCGCTGCCCGGACACTTCGTGCAAGTTCGGCAACCGCGAGGGCCTCCCCATATTCGTTGTCGATGAGGACATCTACGAGCGTCAGCCTACCCTCGTCATCGGTACCGTAGACAAATTCGCGACCCTGGCCTGGAGGCCGGAGGCGCGATCAATATTCGGGCTAGCACCCAGCGGGGAGCGTCAATTCTCCCCGCCGGGGCTCATCATCCAGGACGAATTGCACCTCATCTCCGGCCCGCTGGGTTCCATGGTTGGTCTGTACGAGCCTGTCATCGAGGATCTCTGCACTGATCACCGCCTAGACCCGCCGGTTCGGCCCAAGATAGTCGCCTCCACCGCCACCATCCGCCGGTTCGAGAAGCAGGTAAGCGACCTGTATGGCCGCTCACGGGTAGCTCTGTTCCCACCTCGCGGATTGGAGGACGGTCGGTCATTCTTTGCCGAGCCTGCCACGCTGCCTGATGGCAGCGTGGCACCCGGCCGGCGGTACATCGGAATCCTATCTGCGTCACTGGGCTCAATTCAGACTGTGCAAGTGCGCGTCGCAGCGGCCACTCTGCAGGCCGGCTTGTCAATTGACGAGGGTAACCGAGACGGCTACTGGACGAATCTGAACTTCCTCAACAGCTTGCGGGAACTCGGCAACACAGTCTCACTCCTGCAGTCCGACATTCCGGACTACCTGACCGGCATGTGGAAGCGCGACGGCATCGACCCGAAGCGTGTGCGCTGGCCAAAGAATATTCTTGAGCTGACCAGCCGTAGGCGCAGCGATGAGATACCGAAGGCTATCGAAGAGCTGTCGGTCCGCTACGGCGACCCGGGATGTGTCGACGTGTGCCTGGCCTCCAACATCATAGAAGTAGGTGTTGACATTGATCGCCTATCGCTCATGACGGTAGTCGGCCAGCCGAAGACAACAGCGCAGTACATACAGGTAAGCGGCCGGGTAGGGCGGCGCTGGTGGGAGCGCCCGGGCCTCGTCCTCACCATCTACGGAGCAGCCAAGCCCCGTGATCGGAGCCACTACGAGCGGTTCCGCAGCTATCACCAGCAGCTCTATGCCCAGGTCGAACCAACCACAGTCACCCCCTTCGCGCTGCCTGTTCTGCAACGCGGGCTCCATGGCGCAGTGATCTCACACGTACGGCAGACCGCAGCAGCCGACCTGCCCGTATACCCGTTCCCTGACCTCCTGTTCGACAAAGCGGTTGCGCTCTTGCTCCGCAGGGCTCAGATCGCCGACGGTGCTGAGCTGGGCGCCCTCCGGGAAGTTGCACGGCAGCGGGCACGGCAATGGGGGAGCTGGGAGCGGACCGAGTGGAACGCCAATCCTCAGGGCGGCGACCCCAAGCAAGGTCTGATGCTCAGCGCGGGCAGCTCGCTGGATCCAAGGTGCAACGTCCCGGTCTGGGAGGTGCCGACGAGCATGCGATCTGTAGACGCCGAGTGCGCGCTCCGGATCACTGACGCCTATGCGGTCGCTGCCGCTACCGATCCGGATGAAAGGGAAACGGAATGAGCACAGGGCGCGTCCGCCGTGCGCAGCTCGTCAGCCCCTTCGGCGTCGGGGCCATGAGCACTCTCGTCAACGGCACGTCGGTCATCACCGCAGGGCTTGACCACTGGTATGCAACTGATGACCCAACTAGCCTCTACCCTGACGAGTACGTGGTCGACGAGTGGCGGCTCCAGGAACGCCTACGAGTCAAGGAACTCCGACTGCCACCCGAGCACCGGCTCCCGCGACCAGGCAGCGCAGGTCAGCGCAATATCAATCTTGCCGTGCCGGTGCTCCGATTCCCGAGATGGTCGTTCTGCATGTACTGCAAGCGCCTCGAGGCAAGCACCTTGAGCCTTTCCGAATCCGCGCGATGCCCCGACCCCGCACACCGGGCGGCCGAAGGCGCCGTAGCCAAGCACTGGAAGCCCCCGGTCATGTCTCAGGTGCCATTCGTGGTGATCTGCGAGCGGGGCCACCTGGATGACTTTCCCTGGTCCCAATGGGTCCATCGGGAGCTGGTCCCTTCCTGCGATGGTGTACTGCGGCTGGTCTCTCGAGGTGGCGGCACGCTCGCCGGGCAGGTTGTGAGTTGTTCGGCTTGCGAGCGCGAGCGGCCGTTGGAAGGAGTCACCACAGCAAAACCCGTTGGAGACCACGAATCTACAGTACTTACACAGCAGCTCTCGCGGGAAGGCGAGTTTGCCTGCGTCGGTAGCCGCCCCTGGGTAGCAGACCCAGGATCTGGTTGTGGCAATCCGCTGCGTGCCGCGCTCCGGGGCGCGGGCAACGTGTATTTCCCGCTGGTCGAGTCATCGATTTTCCTGCCACGCCGGCAGGGCGGCGCCCGCGCAGAGGTTCTCGACATCCTCCGGCGCGCCGATGTTCAGCCGCTGATCCAGCTTCTCCAGGAGCTTCTCCCCGCGCTCACTGCTGCGCAAGTCCGCACCAGGGTGAAGCCGGAACTCTTGCACCCCTTCTCTGACGAGGAGCTCGACGCCGGCCTTGCCGAGCTCTTTAGCGGCGGCCCAGCTTCACATTCCGGAGGTGGCGATGGCGATGAGCTAACGGGATCGGCCGAATGGCGACGACCGGAGTACGAAATCCTTCGTACCAACCTGGACCATCCTGATCTCAAGGTGAACGACCCGGGAGTCCCGGCCAGCCTCGCTGAGGTTATTAGCGCGGTCAGGCGCATCGAGATCCTCCGCGAGACGCGTGTACTGCGCGGGTTCACCCGAGTGCGGCACGGTTCGCTAAGACTGTCCGAGGGAAAGGCTCTCCTCCGGCGCAAATCGTCGCGGCCAGAGCGCGACTGGCTCCCGGCTTACGTCGTCCGCGGCGAGGGCATCTACCTGGAACTGCACCCTGGCGCGCTTGGTCGCTGGGAAACCAATCCTGACGTCCAGGCCCGCGCAGGCCGAATGGCCGCCCGCTTCGGCGCCATCCAGCAATCTCGGGGCTTGCGGTACGGCGACGTGTCAGCACGGTTCGTACTCCTGCACACCCTCGCTCACCTGCTAATCAACGAGCTTGTCTACACCTGCGGCTACAGCTCGGCAGCCCTACGCGAACGGCTGTATGTGTCAAGCACGCCAGGTCACGGGATGGCCGGGATGCTGATCTACACTGCGGCCGGCGACTCCGAAGGAACCATGGGTGGCCTGGTTCGAATGGGGCAACCTGAAAACCTCCTCGCGGTGATGACCGCTGCCATTGCAAAGGCCCGGTGGTGCTCGACCGACCCGGTATGCATGGAACTCGGCGAGGCCGGCCAGGGCCCCAACTCCTGCAACATGGCTGCCTGCCACGGCTGCGCGCTCGTTCCGGAAACCTCATGCGAGGAGTTCAACCACTTCCTTGACCGTGGGCTCGTCACCGGAACGTTCGCTCGCCCTGACCTCGGGTTTCTAGCCACGATGCTGGACACTCGCTCAGGCCGCTGGCGCGGTGGCGGGACCCCCAAGCTGGTCGAGGCACACCATGCCTGACCGCACCTTGATCGCTGACAGCCGTATGCGACGATGCAGCCCGCCATGACCAAGATGACCCTTCCGCCGCTCCAGCCGCGGCAGCTAACAGCCGACGAGAAGGCCGCGGTCATAGATCGCGTGGACGAGCTTCTGGAACTCCGATATCGAAGTCACACCCTTGGCAATTACGATGATCCGCTCGACGAGGCAATTTACATCATCCTTAGCAGGCAAACGCGCGAAGCAGGCTACCAGCAGGCGTATCGTGCCCTGCGGGCCCGCTGGCCGAGCTGGGCAGATGTGAGGAACGCAGCAGCAAGCGACATCGAAAACGTAATAGCGCCGGCAGGGTTCGGTAAACAGCGCGCTGCTCAGATAAAGGAACTGCTCGATACTGTCGCTAAAACTTGCGACGACCAAGGGCTCACCGGACAGATCACTCTCGACTGGCTCAAAACACTCAACGACGATGCGGCCGAAGCCTTCTTGCTCACACTACCCGGCCTAGGGCCAAAGAGCGCGCGGTGCGTCATGCACTATGCCTTGGACCGCAAGGTATTCGCCGTTGACACCAATATCCGGCGAATCTTCCACCGGCTCGGCCTCGTCACCGATTCTACCGGCAAGGTCGACCACCGCCAGTACGATCAACTCGTGCCGCCGAAACTGCGGCAGCGGCTACACATAAACCTAATCCATCACGGGCGGGAAGTATGCCGCAACATCAAACCCTCTTGCAATACGTGCTCGCTCATCAGCTTCTGCCAGGCTAACCGCCCTGCCACTACTATCAGCGATTCTCGCCCCGTGGCCGTTGAACTCTTCGCTGGCGGCGGCGGAATGGGCGCGGGATTCGCTCAGGCGGGCTACCGGATAGCAGCGGCTGTCGAATGGGATCGGGACGCTGCCCAGACCTACCGCCTCAACCACCCGGGAACGGTTGTGCTCGAAGCTGATGTCAGGCTTGTTACGGCTGCCACCATTCACCGGATGGTGCCCTTCGCTTCCAAACTAGAGGTTCTTGTGGCGGGACCCCCTTGCCAAGGCTACAGTGCAGCCGGAAAGCGCGATGCCAGCAATGAGCGGAACGGGCTGTTCCTCCAGATCGGCCGGCTGGCCCGCGAACTCCGCCCCCGATTTGTAGTAATCGAGAACGTACCAGGTATGAGGGCAGTTGGAGGCATTAGCTTCACGAAAGCAGTATTGCAAGAACTTCATAACAGCGGCTTCTCCGCTAACGAATATTTGCTCCGTGCGTGTGACTACGGAGTTCCCCAGCTACGGCACCGAATACTCTTTCTTGCCCAGGACGTATTCATTGGCGATGCTCCTCCGATGCCGTCGCCCACGCACTGCCCTGGCGACAGGTGCACTATTTGCAATACGCCTGCTAGTAGCTCAACCTGTGGCCTGCCGCTAACGCCTACCGTAATGCATACTCTCTCAAGGCTGCCGAAACTAGGCCCTGGTCAGGAAGCCGAATACTTTGCCTACGGCGATATGATCGTCTTTAACGGAAGCACAATGAAGCATTCACAAAGAGTGATCGACAAGATAAGCAAGATCGAGCCCGGAACCGGCCCGATCTCTTATCGCAGGCTTCACCCTGACCTCGCCAGAACGATCGTAGCTGGGCACCGCGCCCTGCCCGTCCACCCAGAACTCAATAGAACTATCAGCGTCCGCGAGGCCGCCCGAATTCAAGGGTTTATCGACGACCACATATTCTGCGGGGTACGCCAGAATCAACCTTTACAGGTTGCCAATGCGGTACCACCGGCGCTAGCACTTGCCGTCGCACGCGAACTACGAAAGCTAAAGTAGCCGAAATGAAATAACTTGATTCTTTCGGGAGGCTTCCACCATTCGGACCTGCGGAAACGTTACCCGATGTGGATTTTGTTGCTTCATTACGGGGTCCTCGAAGTTAACCGGGCTTGGTTGGTCGCCGGGATGTGCGGATGGTTGCGCAGCGTGATCGTAGGCGTTGGTTGGGGTTGCGGAAGCCGAAGGCGCTACGCAGATCGATCGCCAACTCAGCGACCGGCTTGGTCCGCTGCCGAGCCAGCTCGACAGCGCGCTGTCGGAACTCAGGAGGGTGAGGAGCAGGCACGAGGACATCCTTCCCGGTGGTCGAGGCCACCTCAGGTGAGGTGTCCGTGCTACGGGGGGAAGCTCACGCCCCGTCTAGCCCGTCAACTGGAGGTCACCCTACGTAACCCACACGAAGTAGCGGAGAGCTGGTGGGGTGGTCCACCATCACCACGCTCAATCTGGAATCAAGTGCGCACCGACGGCACAATTCACAGGCAAAGTTGACATCGGGACGCACCATCGCTCGGTTGGCCGCATGCCAGATCCGAGTCCAGCGCATCCGGCCAGAATCGCCGATCTTGGGGGCCAGCCCATGCAGTTCCGGCGGGTTTGCTGTGGTTGTTTATGGCATTGGTTGGTACGAGTTGGCTTCGAGTAGTGCGAGGCCGAGGGTGGTGGCGTGGTGCAGCATTCGGTTGCGGTCGCGGTGGCTGGTGATGAGGCCGGCTTGGCGCAGGACGGTGGCGTGTTCGCTGGCGGTAGCGGCGGAGGTACCGACGTGGCGGGCGAGGTCGGTGGTGGTTCGGGGACGGATGGCGATGGCTTCGAGCACGGCTGCGCGGGTGGTGCCGATGAGCGCGGCGAGCGGTCGCGACGCCGCATGACCGGACGGCAGCAGGGGCTCGGGGTGTTTGGTGACGGGGTAGACCACGACCGGTGGGAGTGCCGGGTCGAGCATGGTCACCGGGCCCAGGAGGCAGAAGTAGGAGGGAATGAGCAGCAGTCCGCGCCCGTTGAGGTGCAGTTCCTGGTCACGGTGGGTGGGGATGCGCAGCTCACCGGAGCTCCAGTGCATCATCGGGCGCAGGCTGGCCAGCATTGCCTCCACGCCGCCGGCGGCCAGGGCGTCGGTGCGGGTTCGACGGTCACGCGCGACGGCCGATTCGATAGTGCGCCGGTATGGAGTGACGGTTCGGTCATAGCAGGTCCGCATGGTGTCGGTGAGCTTGACCAAGGCGCCGGGTTCGCCCTGAGCCAGGTGGTGGGCGCCGCCGGGCAGCGATTGGGATCGGGCGAGCTGCCGCAGGTCACGGTCGAGGATCGCCTTCGGCGTAGATCGGATGGCCTCCAGGCCATGTTCGAGGCCGTGGATTGCCATGCTGGGGTTGAGGAAGTCGGGAAAGTAGCCGATCGTCGGGGTGAGCGCGGGGCGTGTCATGACAACCGTTTGCGCCGTGAGGTGCTGTGTTTCGAGTGGAGGTGAGAGACCTTCGCCGTTGTCCTGTCGTAGCAGGGTGGTGGAGCTGAGGGCAGCCTGATCCGGGTGATGCTGGGGAGGGTGGGAGCGGCCCTGACAAAGCCGGGGCGTGTCAGTACTGCCAGATGGTGCGGGTCCGGCGAGCGTGGCGGAGAGGAGTACGTGAGGAACCGGCGTTGTTACGTCCTTTCATCTTGACACCGGCTCGAATCTGGTGGATGTGGGCCGGGTGCAGTGCGTCTCGCTGTTGCTGCTGTTGTGGTGGTGGCGGGAACTTCCGGCAGGTTTACAGTTGCTGGGTCGGGAGGCCATGGGGAAAGTCTGCGGCGTACCTGTGGCGATGCTGCTGGGACACAGTCGGGCTCCTCCTTCGCTGAGCGAATCACAGTGAACACGGGAACCACCCGGTCATGGTTCCCTGGTATTCGGCGGCCAGTCGGATAGTGGGGATAGGCGCATCGACCGCTGAACGGGTCGGGTGGGGCGGAGCCGTCGTAGTACTCCGAGCTGGGGAGAGCCTGGCACATGGGGAAGGGCGGCAGCGGTTATCGGGAAGTTGAGGAGTTGTAATGCCGGAAGACGCGTCGTTGAACAGCGGCGCTCCCGACCGGGCCGTAGGGCCGTGGTCGTGGGTATCGGGGATGCAGTCCAAGCTTCACCGTTGGGCGGTGGCCGATCCTGGTCGCCGGTTCGACGACCTGTTTAATCTCGTGTATGACCCGGCGACGCTGATCGTGGCGTTCGGGCGGGTCGCGGGCAATGTTGGGGCACGCGCTGCCGGTGTGGACGGCCTGACGGTCGCCGATGTCGAGCAGCGGATCGGTGTCTCAGGGTTCCTGGATGACCTGCGCACCCGGGTGAAGATGGGTGTGTTTCGGCCGTTGCCGGTGCGGGAGCGCAAGATCCCCAAGCCGGGCGGGTCTGGAAAGCTGCGGAAGCTTGGTATTCCGACCGTGGCCGATCGGGTTGTTCAGGCTGCGTTGAAGCTGGTGCTGGAACCGATCTTCGAGGCCGGTTTCGAGCCGGTCTCCTATGGGTTTCGGCCGAAACGGCGAGCTCAGGACGCGATCGCCGAGATCCAGTTCTACGGCACCCGCGGCTACCGGTGGGTGCTGGACGCTGATATCGAGGCGTGTTTTGACTCCATCTCGCACTCTGCTCTCATGGATCGGGTACGGATGCGAGTCAAGGACAAGCGTGTGCTGGCGCTGGTGAAAGCGTTCCTCAAGGCCGGGGTCCTGACCGAGTTCGGCGACACCGAGGAAACGCATACCGGCACGCCGCAAGGCGGTTTATGTTCAGCTGAACATAAGCCCCCTAATGAACAGCGCTGGGTTATGCGCAGCGCTGACCTGTTGGTCCTGGTGAGGGCAGGGTTGGTTGTCGAGCGCTGCGCATAATCCGGAGGACTCTGATCACGCCGCTCGGCATGGTGCCGGGCCTGCGTGATCGGAGGTCGGCTGTGATGGCGACTGCGTCTGCGCTGGTGTCCGGCTTGGCCGCTGAGTTGATGCGTTGGGTTACAAAGACCTGCCCGAATGGAGCCAAGCCAAGACCTCGGACTGCTCGACTGGCCCACCAGCCTGTGACCCGTCACCCCGGATTATGCGCAGTGCTCGACCCCTGGCCGTGCCCTGACCAGACTCAACATGCCGACACTGCGCATAACCCAGCACTGCTCATAAGGGGGCATCCTGTCTCCGCTGTTGGCCAATATCGCCTTGTCAGTGCTGGATGAGCATCTGATGAGGCCGTGGAAGCCGGGCGGGTCGATGTCCACCGAGGGCCGACGCGCGGGCCGCCGCGCCAAGAGGTTACCGACGTGGCGGCTGGTCCGCTACTGCACATTATGCCGATATCGGCATAATGTACACCTGTTGCGCAACAGCTTTCGCTACGCCGGCCCGCGGGCGGGCAGGGCTGCCAGCCCGCGTGGCCACCAATCGAGACGCGGCGCTGCGCGCAGCTTGGCGGCCGTGCGCAGCCACGCCTGGCCGGACCCAGCCCCTGCAACACCGGGACCGCGCCGCCCCTAGGCGGCGCCATTAGATTTCAACGTCACAGGACGCAACGCGCGCGCCGTTCGAGTTATTTAACTTTGCCGAGTAGGCCATCCTGGATAAGCTTGGCGAGGCTGCTGACATCGGTATCTTTGGTTATCTCGACGTCAATCTTCCCTCCGCTGCCTATGACGGTCATTCGGACGCCCCGCGACCGGCGGACGAACTTATCCTTGATTTTCCGGGCAAGTCTGGTGAAGGTGTCCGGAGCTTGGAGGAGACTGACTGCAGTTGCGCCTGAGAGCGCGGTGTCAATCAGGATCGACGATAACGTTCCTCGGGTTCCCGGCCGCACGGCCATGCCGTCGGCTACCAGGTCGTCGGCTAGCTCCGCCGGCATTTCGATACGCAACATTCTTACGTTCCGTCTCAGTAGGCGTGGTAAGCGGCCCAGATGATGGGGTGGGGGTCTTTGATATCTTCCCTGTGGCTAATGCCGCCTCGTAGTGAATAGAGCTTCCACTCGTGCAGCATCTTCAGCTGTGCGGCGCGGAGTAGTACTGCATTGTCCCCGTCCGGAGCTAGACTGCCCTTAATCAGCATATCTTCAAATGCTTCGGTGAATGAAGTGTCTATTACGTCAGTGGCTGTGGTGATGACCTGTTCCGCACCTGCTTGAATGAGCCCAGCTGCGAGGCCAAGTCCTTCGCCGGCGAGTAGTGACCCGCCGGACGTTGAACAGCCGGATATGATGGCTCGTGAGGGCATTGGCAAGAAGGGTGTGCCTCCATCAAGGGTACCGAAGAGTTCGCCCGCTTGGATGGAGCCATCTACGAGCGGTAGAGCTGACCAAGCCGGGTCGGAGTCATGCACGCCGTGGCCGCGGTAGAAGAACAGGCCAGGTGTGCCTGGTCCGATCTCGTGCAGTGCGTGTAGGACCGCGTTCTTGGTCGCAGGAACGGCCGAGCCGGGGCCGCCTAGGACTGTTTTTGCGCTCGTCGCTGGTGAGATTGCCGTCCGCTCGCGCAAGGTGCCGTCCGGATTGTCGCACGTTAAGACAAACGGGATCGGCGTTCCCGGACACGGACGGGGACGGCTGCTGCGGTTGAGCTGAGTGGGAGTCGAGGTCCACATCCGTAAAATGGCGTGTTCGACCAGCCTGTCCTCCGTGCCGGACAGGATGGCGATCGGCCACGGTACGCAGCCCAACTCGCGGGCGGCTGCGATTGTAATCTCTAGTGGCTTGGCCGAATTCTTAAGTAGATCGACGAGAGTTTCAGGCAGCAACTCGCCAATTGTATGAGAGATTATCTGTTCCTCCGGTGACTTCCAGCTCGCCAGGTGCGTATAGGGCTCGTAGTACTCGCCAGACTGCTGTCGGTGAGGGGGCAGGTTCCACGTTTCGGGCTCGGCCGAGTTCGAATGCCCTGCGAGCCCGAGTAAGACTGGCGTAAGGTTTTGGTGCTGCCGTAAGTCCATCACGCCGAAGTCGACGGGACCTCCATCGACCGCGAGGAACCAGAATAGGAATCCATTCTCGATGTGCGACGACCAAAAGGCACCGTCGGGTAGTGCGTCGTCCAGTGCTCGACCAGCCTGTCCGCCCCCTGCTGTTATGGCGTACTCCGACGCAAAAAGTGAGACTCCTTGGTATTTAATCGATGCCTGAGATTGTAGTCGCGTTGCGTTGTACGCGTCGCCTATCGCCGTGAATACTGCTGACGACATCATCACGTTCTCGCCGGGCTGCTCATCTCCGGCCGCCCGCTCTTGTGAAGGAACAGCAACTCCAGTTGCGTCGATCTTGTCCTTCTCCTCCTGGTGATCGATTTCGATTTCGGTAGCAATCAGGGATTGTAGCCGACTCGATTCGATCAGCTCTGCAACACCTCGGGCGTCCCCCAGTTCGACGCTGGCGCGAAGGGCTGCGTATCTGGAAGGTGCAAAGGCTCGCCACGTGCTCTGACGCTGTGTGTGTGAGCAGGCCCGGTAGCGCGCGGTGTCCAGTTTGGCCCAGGCAGCCACGGCGAGACGCCGCGCGTTCTCATGCTGTCTCATGGCTGTGTAGATGCTTGCCGCCTGCTGCTCAAGCTCACCGACAAACCAGTCATCGACTTCGGCCTGCTGCAATCGTTCAAGTGTTATGGTGGCGACGCTGACCGCTCGCTCGTAGTGCCCATCGCCAGCGAGCTTTCGGGCCACGCAGGACGCCAAATACGTGTAGTTGATGATGCCGAGTGCCTGGACATCATGGAGGTTCTCTTCGTCCTGAGTATCGATCTCTGCATCGGCCGTAACCAGCTTCTCGGCAATGCTGCGGAAGTGGCGTGACGGGCGGTGGCTAATGCGGTCTGGCATCATGTCGAGCCACTCCCGCGTTCTGTCCCAGGCGCCGGCCCTCAACTCGCATATAATGACCTGACACATGATCTTGCGCAACGCCGATTTTCTGCGCGGTCGGTACATCAGGGCCGCGCTGAAGCACTCAGTCGCAGTTGACCAATCCCCGAATCGGATGTATTGCTGTCCCAGCAACTCAAACAGGGCTGAAGTCGGAGCATCTGCTGGTATCGGCGTATGAAACAGCCGCTTGTCCCGGGCCATCCTGATGAGCATCGAGCGTACCCAAGAGAAACTCGCGTTGCCGCTGTCGCCGTCATCGGCGAGACGCAGCCCGCCAAAATAGCCTTCCAGCTCAAGAAGCTCCGTCTGTAGGCCGGATGGCAGCTGGTCGTGCCGTTCCAGGCAACTGTCGAGCGCCTCAGCAAGCCACCGCGCGGTGCCGGAGGCCATCGGACCCTGATCCGGCAATGCGTGCCGACGCAAGATCTTCCCAGCTATGACAAGTGATCGTGCCTGGATTTCGAGCAAGACGGACCAGCTCTCTTGGGATGCCTGTTGTAAGGAACGTGACGTGGGCTAATCGCTGACAGTGGCTCTGGTGTAACACAGCTCTGACGTGTGCATCTGATCGTGAAGTCCGCATGCAGGCGCTGGTGTTGCCGATCGGGCCGATGGCTCCCGAGCCGTTGGCCGGGGTGGCGACCACCGTGCCGGTTGAGAGCTGAGGGTGGGGTGCAGGTGGCTGTACAGGGTGTACGGGGGTACTCCTGCACGGCGGCGGCCCGTCTCCAGACAACCCCCTGGTCTGCAAAGGGAGGGTGTTCCGCTGGTGGTGACGGTGACCGACGGCAACCGCAACGACATCACCCAACTGCTGCTGGCCGGCGCGCTGAGTCTTGCCAATCTGACGGCGGAGCCCAAAGCCGGCCCCGGGAGGGCCGACGCAGCCTGAACTACCCCAGTTCAGTGGAGGCGGACCCTCGGCCTGTCTGCCTGAGCGGCCCAACCAAGTTGCTCCGTCGATCACCCCCGCTGCACCCCACAGATGTAGTCCTTGAACTCCGAGGCATCCACCTGCCCTGGAGAAGGTCCGCCGCGGCGAACAGGTGCCGTTCCGGCTGCGGCAACGTCAGGTTGCGCACGTGCGCTCCACCTTCATCCTTCGTCGCTTGGTGCCCGAAGGTTATGACCCGCCGTAGCGGTGAATTGTCGGGGTGGTCACGGACCGTGCCCACTGGCCGCGTTGAAGACGCCAGCAAGAAGGCCGCAGATGAGCCGTCATCATGTCCCGACACTCCGCCGCGCTCGAGCGCCGCTCGTCGGCGATCAGGAGCGCTACTGTGTCGGCTATGGCTTCGCCTGCTGCGCCGCTGTCTCCTGGTGAGGTGCCTGACGGTGTGGAGCCGGCGCCGGAGTGGGTTGATGACGTGGCGGCGGCTGCTCGGTTCGGTTCGCCAGAGGGATTCGGGGGGCGCTGTTCGCAGGCGGTCGTCGCAGGCATGAGTAGCCGGCGAGCCGTCGCAGGAGGTCCGAGTTCTGCTCGCCGGCCTCGACCCTGGCTTTGTCTGGCTCTAACAGGTGCAGCACGGCGTCCAGGTTGGCGAGCACGGCGAGCGGTAGCTGCTGCGGCGAGTGGGTCGCCGTGCAGAGCGCGGGCCGGTACTCGTCGTGCCGACCGGCAGACCGGAAGTGCGCAGGAGCAGGAGCGAAACAGGAGCGGGAAATGCCGCAGGTGGTGCTTGAACCGGGACCAACTGCCGTCAACGGACCTGTCGTACGCAGCGGGTTCTCGATTTCCGCTGGTAGTGGGCTTGTTCGGGCGACACTGGGGGTCAAGGGGTCGCAGGTTCAAATCCTGTCGTCCCGACAGGTCGAACGAGCCCGCTACCTTGGGCGAAAGCCCAGGTCAGCGGGCGTTTTGTTTCCTGGTTTCGATCTTGGTGGGCCGCCTGTGGTGGGTCTGAACGATGATCAACAGGGCGGATCAGGAGCGAAACAGGAGTGGATCATGTAAGTCTTTGACTCAAGGGCCTTATGGGGTCGCCGAAGTGGCCGCTCCTGGTTGGGCTGTGCGGTACGGCGCTCAACAGGGGTCAACGGTGCTGAACCGGTGTTGGGTTGTGGCCGTTTGGTTGCTGTCGTGGTCGGTTGGGGTGGTTGGTCTGGCGGTGGCGGGTGTTGTCGGCTGCTGTGGCCGTGAGCCGCCACGGCAATCATGGAAGCGCCTCAGGCCCGCCAATTTCGATCGCCTCGCTTGATGGCGAGTGCCAGGCAACGACGAGGGGAGTCGCGCATCGCCACCCGGATCGTTGCCTACGCGGACCTACCCAGTCCGTACTGGGAGCTGTGGCGCCCGCCGGTTCGAGTCGGGCTCCTCATGAGCGGGAAGGTTGTCACCCGCGCCCTCCATGTCCCATTTCGGCAACAGCCGGTCCAGCCACGACGGGAGCCACCAGTTGGCGTCGCCGAGCAGCTTCATCGTTGCGGGCACCAGCACCAGGCGCACCAGCGTCGCGTCGAGGAACACCGCGGTCGCGAGGCCGAGGCCGAGCATCTTCAGGACGGGGTCGTCGCCGAAACCGAAGCCGACGAAGACCGACACCATGATCGCGGCACCGCACGAGATCGTTCGCGCCGTGACCCCGATCCCTCGCACCACGGCGTAGCCGTTGTCGCCGGTGCGCAGGTACTCCTCGCGCACCCGCGAGAGCAGGAAGACCTCGTAGTCCATGGACAGCCCGAAGAGGATCGCGAACATGAACAGCGGGATGAACGAGATGATCGGCACCGTTGACTCCAACCCGATCAGGCTCGCGGCCCAGCCCCACTGGAAGACCATCACCAGCACGCCGTATGACGCGGCGACGCTCAGCAGGTTCAGCACGGCCGCCTTGAGGGGCACCAGGATGGAGCGGAACAGCACCATCAGCAGCAGGTATGACATCGCCACGACCGCGACCAGGAAGATCGGCAGCCGTTCCTCGACGCGCTGGCTGAGGTCGGACATGGTGGCGGTGTAGCCGCCGACGTGCGCGGTCGCCGGGCTGCTCGCTAGCACGGCGGGCAGCACCTCGCTGCGCACCCGGTCCAGCGTCCGGGCCGTCGCGGGGTCCTGCGGTGTCGTCGTTGGCTGGGCGATGATCACCGCGACGTCGGACGTCGCCTCCACCGGGGCGGCTGCGGCCGACGCGATGCCCGGGTCGGCCGCCAGCGCCGACACCAACGGCTCCACCACCGACCGGTCCCGCGAGACGTCGATGGCCACGACCATCGGCCCGGTGGCGCCGGGTCCGAAGCCCTCGGCGACCAGGTCGTAGGCCCGCCGCTCGGTGCGCGCCTGCGGGTAGCTGCCCTGGTCGGGCAGTCCCAGCCGCAGGGCGAGGACGGGTGCGGCGAGCGCGAGGAGCAGCATCGTGCCGGCGACGGCGTACGCCGCGGCGTGCCGCGTGACGTGCGCACCCCAGCGGGACCACCGCAGCACCGCGGCGTCGGTCCCAGGCCCGTGCCCATGCCCGCGCCCTTGGCCGCGCCGGGCAAGGAGCCCGCGTGCCTGGAGGCGCTGGCCGGCCAGCCCGAGCAGGGCTGGCAGCAGGGTGATCGCCGCGAGCACCATCACGAGCACCATCGCGGAGATGCCCACGCCGGCAGCGGTAACGAACGGCAGCCCGGCGAAGGCCAGCCCGACGATCGCCACAACGACGGTGCCGCCGGCAAAGACGACAGCCTGTCCGGCGGTCGCCAGGGAGCGGCCCACCGACTCGGCGACCGGGACGCCCGCGGCGAGGTGCTCCCGGTGGCGCGAGAGTAGGAACAGCGCGTAATCGATGCCCACACCCAGCCCGACCATCGCCGCCATGACCGGCGCCCAGACCGGGATGTCGATCAGCAGCCCGAGCAGCGGGATCAGACTGGCGCCCACCAGCAGCCCGAACAGCGCCACCGCCAGCGGCAGCCCGGCGGCCAGCAACGACCCGAAGGCCACCACCAGGATCACCGCCGCGACCACCAGGCCGAGCACCTCGCCCACGTTGGCGGGCGGCTGCTCGAAGCTGAAGTAGAGGTCACCACCCGCTTCGAGCCGCAGCGACGACGACGCCCTCGACTCCGCCAGGACGGCCTTGAGCGCTGCCAGGTCGGAGACGGCGAGCTCGCCGATCTCGGGGTACTGCACCCGCAGCAGTGCCACCCGGCCGTCCGGCGAGACCTCATGGGTCGTGCCCAGCACCTTCGGCAGTTCACCCACGGCCGACTCCAGCCGGTCCAGGCCGACCCTGGCCTGCCGGGAGTCCACGAAAGTCACGCTGTCCTGGCTCGGCGTCGCCACGACGTACGCCGTGAGCCCGCCTGCGCCGCTGTCGGCGCCCGCCAGCAGGTCGGCGGCGGCCTGGGAATCGGTCCCGGGCGCCGCCATCGAGTCGTCCAACTGGTTCCCGAGACCGGCCGAGGCGGCAACGACCATGACCGAGAGGAGCACCCAGGCTCCGATGGCGATCCAGGGGCGGGTAGCCGACCAGCGTCCCCAGCGGTACAGCAACCGTGACATGGATCTTCTCCTTGCTTCGTGGTCCGGCCTCTCCGCCCGGTGGCTCCACGCTCGCGGACCGCCGGCCCGGCCGCATCGGCGTCGAGGCCGGACCCTCCTCGGCCGTTGGGAGGAGCGGCGTCTCGTTCTTTCGGTCGGTCCCCGACGCCTCGGCGGTCCCTAGGCTGGGTGTGTGATCACCAACGCCCTGCGCTCGCTGTGGGCCGAGCCCCGCGCAGCCGACGCTCCCGAACGGGTGTCGCGCGACTGGGTGCTGGTCGGGGTGTTGATGGTGACGGCGCTGCTTGAGGGAGTCCTCCGGGACGACGTCGCCTGGCGGCCGTTCGCGACGATCGTGGCGGTCGGGCTCGCGCCGGTGCTGCTGTGGCGGCGTACCCGGCCGTTGGCCTGTGTCGTGGTGGCCTTCGGCACCGCGATGGTGTTGGGGCTGGCGAGCCTGGCGGGCGGGGCTCCGAACGTGGGCCTCGACACGATGATCTACGTCCTGGTGCTCGTCTACGCGCTGGTCCGCTGGGGCTCAGGGCGCGAGATCGTGATCGGGCTGGCGGTGGTGCTGGTCGCTGCGGTAATCGGTACGGTCGCTGACTACACCGGGCCGGCCGACGTCATTGGTGGGTTCGCCGTCCTGGCGGCGGCGGCGGCGGGCGGTGCGGCGTTCCGCTACCGCGCCGAGAGTTGGCGCCGGGCGTTGGACCAGATCCGCAGCCAGGAGCGGGTCGGCCTCGCCCGCGAGCTGCACGACACGGTCGCCCACCACGTCTCGGCGATCGCTGTGCAGGCGCAGGCTGGCCGGACGATGGCCGGGAAGCGACCTGAAGCGGCGCTCGAGGCGCTTTCGGTCATCGAGGGGGAAGCGTCGCGGACACTGGCGGAGATGCGGGCGATGGTCCGGGTGCTGCGCGACGGAGCGCCGGCGGAGTACGCTCCCCAGCCCGGCGTCGCCGACCTGGTGTCCCTCGCCCGCCGCGACCCGGTCCCCGTCGTCGACGTGGAGTTGGCAGGTGATCTGGCCGGACTTCGGCTCCAGGTTGACGCAGCCGTGTACCGGCTGGCGCAGGAGGCGCTGACCAACGCGCTGCGGCACGCCCGAAACGCCTCGCGTGTGGAGATCAGGGTCGTCGAGTGCGCAGGAAGGCTGCGGCTCCGCGTGACCGACGACGGCCAGATCGACCCGGCGCGGCCAGCGACCCACGGCTTCGGGCTGCTGGGGATGACCGAGCGCGTGCAGCTGCTCGGCGGCACGCTGCGCGCCGGGCCGACGCCCGAGGGCGGGTGGGCGGTTGACGCCGAGCTGCCGACGGAGATACCCCGATGACGGTGCGCGTGCTGGTGGCCGACGACCAAGATCTGGTGCGCACCGGCCTGTCGATGATCCTTGACGCCCAGCCCGACATCGAGGTCGTCGGCCAAGCTGCCGACGGCAAGGCCGCCGTCGAGCTGGCGCATCGGCTCCGCCCCGACGTGTGCCTGGTCGACATCCGGATGCCCGGGCTGGACGGCATCGAGGTGACCGAGCTCCTCGCCGGGCGGGGCGTTCCGGACCCGATCGCGGTGGTGGTGATCACGACGTTCGACCTGGACGAGTACGTCCACGGCGCGCTTCGGGCCGGCGCCCGAGGATTTCTGCTCAAGGACGCCGGGCCAGAGCTGCTCGTGCAGGCCGTCCATGCCGCCGCCGTCGGCGATGCCCTGATCGCGCCGAATATCACCCGGCGGCTGCTAGCCACCCTCGCCGCGGGGGCCTTGTCGAAACGCCGTACCCAACCGATCGAGCCGCTCACCGAACGCGAGGAGGAGGTGCTGACGCTGGTCGCCCGTGGCCGCACGAACGCCGAGATCGCCGCCGAGCTATTCATCGGCTTGACGACCGCCAAGACCCACGTCGCCAGCCTGCTGACCAAAATCGGCGCCCGGAACAGGGTCGAGATCGCGATGTGGGCGTACGACACCGGCCGGGTGGGGGACTGAACCGAACCTGACGTACATGCACGACGACTGGTTCCCGGCCGGGTGGCTGCAGGGCGGCGGCCTGCGCTTGACAGTCGTCCTTGGTGTCGGCAGTGAGCTCAGGCGACGCACCTAAAGTCGACCAGCCAACGACTGGCCGCCGCATAGGCCAGTGGCGCTGCCCACGCGCCGATGACCCAGGGCCAAGGGGTGCGGAGGATGACGCCGACGGTGGTGTCGATGAGGTAGGGGCGACGGCCAACACAGCGGGTACCACCAGCGCTGTTCCACGGGGGCGCACAACGGAATGAGCAGCCAGCTGGTGGCAGCCGAGCCTAGCTGGCCGAACGAAGCTACTGCCAGCAGCGCAGGCAGCCAGAGCCCGGTGACGGCGAGTGCCGCGGAGAGGTGCCCCATGATCGGGGAGGTCCGGGGCCAGAGCAGGGAACGAGATCGAGCCGCGAAGAACGGCAGCAACAGGGATGCCACGAAGCCGATCATCGGAATGGTGAGGGCAAGGACGCCGGGTACGGCCAGTGCGGCAGCGCTTCGCACCTGGAGCGGATGCGACTTCGTTTGGTTCGTGGCCATGCTCACCATCTGCTCCCTTGTCGTCGATCGCCACGCTATCCCCGATCAACGCCGGCACACCTGAGCACCCGGGCTCAGATCCTGCGTCCCCAACAGCGTTCCTGTGTACGGGAAACGCCCGGACTGTCGGGGCGAACGAGCTTCCACTCGTCCCTGGCGCTGCCGGCTACCAGCCGGCCCGTCAGAGCTGAGCCATACTGGGCCATGCCGAAGTTCGCGTCCGTCGACGACTACCTCGCCTCCTTGCCCGGTGAGCAGAGGGCGGTGTTGGAGGAGATCGAGCAGCGGGTTCTGGCGGTGGTGCCCGGCGCAGAGCGGGTGATTCGTTACGACATGCCGACCTGGCAGGTCGACGGGACCTCTCTCGTCCATGCAGCGGCGTGGAAGCAGCACGTCTCCCTGTACCCCGTGCCACCCATAGGTGACCTCGCGCTTGACGCCGACCTCGCGCCGTACGCAGGAGCGAAGGGCACACTCAAGCTGCCGTACACCAAGATCGACTACGACCTCGTCGAGCGGGCCGTGCGCCGGCTGCTCGAGACGCGATGAGTTGGTGGAGACGGTGGAGGTGGCGTAGCCGTCGGCGCGGAGTTTCTTGGCCCAGGTGTGGACGGCGAGGCCGGAGATGGCGGTCAGGTTGGTGGTTCCCCAGCGGGGCAGGATGTGGTTGCGGGTTAGGCTGCGGTACTGGGATGCGGTGGCGGGGGCGACGTCGATGGAGTCGAACCAGGTGAGTGTCCAGTCGGTGAGGGGAGTTTCCCGGCGGTGGGGTCGAGGAAGGTGCCGCGGCGTTGGTCGGTGTCGATCTCTTCGGCTTTGGCTTGTGCTGCTTTTTTGGAGGGGAACCCGGAGATGGAGCCGTGGGTGCCGTCGGCTTTCCAGTAGCGGACCCGCCAGGTGTTGGTACCGCTCTTTTCGACGAAGGCCATGCCGGGTGTCCCCTCTTGTGCTGTTGGCGTGGTTCGATGATTGACGAACATATGGACGCTTGGTGTTCGTCGAAAATCAAGCCGTCGACGACAGAAATCTCGCTGGCTGGGCCCGGTGAGTGCTCGGCGGGGAATCGGTTAACCCGGATGGTTGGCCGCTGTGGCGGGCTGTGCGCTGTTGTCGGCGATGGCCTGTATGTCGGCGCGGGTGAATCGTAGGTGTTTGCCGACGTATCGGCAGGGGATGGCCTGTGCGGCTGCTTTGCGGCGTAGCCATGACGGACGCAGCTGCAACAGTTCAGCGGCCTGCTCAGCTGTGTAGAGCACGGGTTCGGCCGTGCGCTGGGTGTCGGCGGTAGGGCTGGACGTAAACATTCAGCCGGATTTCGATGAGTGATCGGCGTGATGGCATGGCGTGATTGGGTCAGGCTACGAATTCCCAGCGGTAGCCAACACGGTACGTGCCGCCGTGGCCTGTGATGTTGCCGGTTGCCTTGTTGACGTCGACGCCGCACGGCGACGCCGCCACCACGGAGGTGTCCGATCATGTGCCGCTGCGCGGCCGGGCCTCGTTGCTGCGCGGCCTCGACAGCGGCGGCGGGCCTGGGCCTGGTGGTCCTGGCGACCAGCCGCCGACGGTCGATGCCGGCCCGCCGGTCGGCGGGGACGAGGGCTCGGCCATCCAACTGCTCGGCTCGGCCACCGACCCGGAGGGCACGCCCTCGGTGAGCTGGTCCTACGCCTCGGTCGGCGGGGTCGACCCGGGCACTTCCTGTAGCTTCGCCGACCGCAACAGCACGCGGACCGCGATCAACTGCAACGACGACGGTGTCTTCCGCGCCACGCTCAGCGCCAGCGACGGCGTCAACCCGGCGGTCATGACAGCACCCTGGTCACGGTGCGCATGTGCCGCCGCGGCTGTCGCTGGCCGGCCCGAGGCCGTGGTAGGTCTTCCGCGTGGGCACGCCGGTGTCGCTGGCCGCGTCGTTCACCGACCCGGGTGCCAATGACACCCATACTTGCTCGGTCGCTTGGGACGACGGCACCGAGGAGACCTACCAGCCCGGCTCCGGGGACAACTGCGACCGGCTGCACACCTTCACCCGACCGGGGATGTTCACTATCGACGCGAAGGTGACCGACGACGACGGCGGTGTCGGCAGCGGCACCGTCATGGTCATCGTGTACGACCCTGATGGCGGCTTCGAGACCGTGGGCCTCCAGCTCGAGTCGCCGCCCGGCGCGCTCGCGGGCGAGCCGCCCGCCGCCGGCCCAGCCCACTCCGAGTTCAAAGTCCGGTACTGCCCCGGCGAGAGCGGCCCGACGTCCTCGGGTGGCAAGGTCAGTTTCCGCTTCGACGGCCATTTCGATCTCGACTCCACTTCGCTGGAGTGGCTCGTGGTCACTCCTGATGACAAGGTTGCGACGAAGGGTGTCGCGACGGTCGCCAGTACTGGGACCTTGCTCGGCCCCAATACCACATGGGCAACCCCTGCGCTGGCCGCCACCGCCGTGAACGCCGTTTATCCACAGCCGGCACGCTCTATCCACAGGCCTGCCCCGACACTCCCCAGCCGAGTCGCTCCTTCCCCGATGCTTTTGGGCCATGGAGGTTGGCCGATGTTGATCTGGGTGTTGGTCTGGTACGCGTGCTTCTCAGCCGTGTTGGCGTGGCGCCTGGTGAGTGTCGTCGTGACGAGCAGAGACGCGGAGCACCGGCGATCTGCGATCGCAGCCCTGGCGATGGTGTGGGGCTCCGGTTCAGTCGGAGCCGGGGCGTTGGCAATGACCGTGAAGCTGCACGAACTTGGCGTGCTGTGAGGGAGTTGACCAATGCCGGAACCGCACGAGCTGACGGGAACACCGGCTGTTACTTGGTGAAGTGCTGCTGCGTGTGCCCAGGGAGGCGTCCGTGGCCGATCTTGAGGCCCCGTACCGCGTCCCTACGGCCAAGTGAGGTTACTTCGTCCGATGACACGGGTTGGTGACGGCGACCCGGTATCCCTATCAGGATCAGATCGTTGCAGCGCACGCACTGGCCGACACGACATTCAGTCACGCACAATAAGGGAGGACGCTAATGATTTCACCCCCGACGAGTCCTGACCGCCACCGCCACCGCGATCGCTATCGCGGCTGCGGTAGCCGGTGCCGTTCCGGCTGCGGCGCACACGCCGACGGTGACGGTCCTCTGCCAGTACCAGGTGGTAAACAGCGGTCAGTCGATTCCCGTCATGAGTGATCACTACACCCCGCAGGGCGGCGTCTTCATCAGGGGGTGGCTGCATTCCGGCACGCTCGTGATAGCCGGCAAGGACGGGACGGCCACTGGCAGTGGCTACACATGGAGACAGATCCCAGCTCTGCGCGAACGTCCGATCGCGGTGGGCGAACACGGCTTCGGGCCGCGTCTCTCGCAGGAGCGACTAATCCCGAAAATAACGACATGCGGACGCTCTCCGCCTGTCGAGCCCCGATGCCTGTTGGGCTGCACCTGAGCACGCCTGCATTCACGCGCAGCCGATGACGGTGAGGTCGTCCCATCTTGCGATGACCGTTCGGCGGGTGCTGTGCAGCAGGTGGTCCAGGAGCATCAGGCTCTTCGCGTTGCGGTCGGGCGTGCCTGCATCAGTAGCTGCTCGGGCTTGGTCGTACACGGCTTCGAGAAGGTGCGGCTGGATGATGAGCACCTTGGTCCGGTCGTTGGCGACTCGGGTTGCCAGCTGCTCGATGAACTTGGTGCTGTCGGTCCGGCGGCCTTGGCGGCAGGCTGCGCCGTTCGTTCCGTTGAGGTGGTCGATGAGGACGTTGTTGTCCAGCATGCCGATGTTCTTCTCCGCTTGGCTCACGACCTGTTCGAAGCGGGTGACGGCGATGCGCCGCTCCGGCGTGTTGTTCTTCGCTGCTTTGACGTGGATGGCGGTCAGCGTGCCTTCGTTGTCCAGGTGCAGGAAGTCCGCCACTTCGCCGGCGCCGTCGTCGCAGAGCAGCCAGTCCTGGCCGAACTTGTGGACGACCCAGGCGAACAGCGACGTGTCACCGTCGGTGGCGATCGCGTCGTGCAGGGACTGCTTCGGTCCTGGCTTCGGCTTCTCTCGTGTGATCTCGAAGCCGCTGAAGTCCTCGAACTCCAGGTTCGGAAACGGCGTGCTTACCAGGTTGCGACGCGAGATGCTGCGCCTGCTGAACGCATGCCCGGACTCGTAGTAGACGGTCAGCAGGTCGCCGTCCTGGATCGCGTCCTTGATCTAGCGCAGCCGCGGCTCGTCCCAGGTCTCGCCGAGGAGTCCCACGGTTAGGGCCAAGCCGGAGCGGGTCTCGTGTGGCCGCAGGGTGAGCGTTCCGGCCTCGGAGCCGTCATCGCGGCCGATCCCGAGGATCGCGACGGCGGAGTCCGGTTCGCCGCGGACCTCGAGGACGGCATCCTGCAGGAGCTCGGCCCTGGCGATCTGGTCGTCGTCGACATCCGGTTCGCCACGTAGCTGCTGCGGGTCGGCCACGGAGACATGAAAGGCGCCGCGGACCCGGGTCAGGTCTGTTTCGTGCACCGCGAGGTGGGGAAACAGCGGACCCGGCCCGTCTTCGGCGACGTGGGCCTTCTCCAGGATGTCGAGCAGTTCCTGGGCTACGGCGAGGAACATCCGGAAGCTCGGTGTCTGCTTCCACGAGACGCGTGATTTCGCTAGCGAGAAGGTGATGGCGTCCCGCAGCAGCGCTGCGTCGTCCGCCGGGCGGTGGCCGACGGTGGCCGCCGTCAAAGCGAACGAGCCGTCCTCGATGGGCTCAAGCACGTCCTGGATGCGCCTGCCGCCCAGCGCCTTCGTATCCGCCTTGGTCGTGCGCGGGCGGTGTGTACCGCGGGTCCAGACCATCCTGCCGTCGCCGTCGAATGATCGGCTTAGGACGTTCTGCGCTACAAACCTGAAGGCAGAGCCAGGTTGGTGCACCCATCTGGTGAGCTGGGCGTCGGAGACGACCTCGCCAAGGATGGCGACCAACCGGTTCCGGCGCAGGGAGATTGAGAGTTGGTGCTCCACGTCGACGAGCCCGGAGTCCTTCGGCGACCACGCCGGTGTCCGCGTCACGACCCGTACCAGGCCGTACAGCTCCTCGAAGCCCAGCTCGTCCAGTCGCCCAGCATCTGCCACCTCGTCGGTCCCGACCAACCGCGTCTCGGACAGAGTCCGTACAGCGACAGCCCGGCCCGAATCGGTCGCAACCCTGCTCACGAACCGGCGCAACGCGTCGAAAGCCGGCCCCGGATCGTCGGCGGTGCACACGAGCACGGTCACCGAGAAGTAGGGAGTCAGGTCCGCCAGCCGTAGTGCTCGGGACATCTCTCGACGGTGTACTTGGCCGTCATGAGCCGCGGGCGCTAGACCTAGGCAGTCGTTGTTGGCAAGTTGCTGAACCGAATGGCGGGCACTTGACTTGAAATTGTCCACAACAGCCGGTCGCTCACCGTTGCCGGATGGTTGGAGGCGGGACGCGGCGGCGTAGGTTGTTTCGGTGGTTCAGCGGTACGTGATGCCTGTGGCATCGGCGATCTCACTGGATGGCGACGGCTTCCTCGAGCTTGAGCCGGGCAGATGGTGGTCGGGGGATCGTCCGCGCTCGGCGGGGGAGCTGCTGGAAGGCGACGCGTCATTCGCATTGTTGGCGGCTGGTGGTGTCGGCAAGACGGTGACCTTGAACGGTCTCGCTGAAGTCGAGCAGGTTGAGGTTGTTCCTGCCGGTCTGTTGACGCGGGAGCAGCTGTCGCCTCGTTTGCAGGACGCAGCGAGTCGGGGCGGGGCCGGGTATCTGGATGGTCTGGATCAGGCGGCAGCGTTCGATGCGCGGTTGTTGCCGTGGCTCGGGACGGTGCTTGTCTCGGAGGCTGGCCGTGGGGTGCGGTGGCGGCTCGGGTGTCGCTCGGCGGCGTGGGACTCGGCGCTGGGTCAGTCCTTGCAGCAGGGGTTGCCGGGGTTCGACGTGTGGAAGTTGCTGCCACTGGATAGGAGGTCGGCGGCCGAGTTGGTGTCGGGCGTGGGGTACGACGGTGAGAGGTTCGTCGAGCAGCTGATCCGAGCGCGGCTGGGCCGGTTGTCGGCGTGCGTGAGCCGTTTGGTCGCGGTGGCGCGGTATTGGCACGAGCATGGAGCGCTGCCGGTGGGTGGTGCGGTTCAGGCGATCGACTACGAGATCCAGAGCTTGCTGCAGGAGTCGGACAGCCAGCGGTGGCAGTCGTGGCCGCGGGATCGTGGCCTGCGTGTCGCGAAGCGGCTGGGGGCGTTCACGATTTTCTCGGGCAGGTCGACGCTGACGACGGAACCGGGCGACAGAGCGGCGACCTTGTCGGTGGCAGATCTGCCGTCGGATCCGGAGCCCCTGGAGCCGGACCGGGCGGTGGAGCCGGCGGACTATCGCGACATCCTGGGGACGTCGTTGTTCGATCCGGCGCTGTCGGCGGGTGTGGCGTTTCGGCACCAGACGTATCAGGAGTACTTGGCGGCTGCGTATCTGGTCGACCGGGGTGTGGCGCGCGAGCAGGTCGACGCGTTGTTGGCGGTGTCGCGGTCCGGTGTGCTGCCGACGGCGCGGATCGGTGTGGCGGCGTGGCTGGCGGCGCTGCGGCCGGAGCTGGTCGAGCCGTTGATCGGTCGGAACGCCGCGGCGTTCGCCGAGTCGGCTGCGATCGCGGAGCTGCCGTCGGATCGGGCAAGGGCGGCTGTGGTGGCAGGACTGCTCGAAGCCGCTGCTGCGGAGGAGCTACGGCCTGATTGGGGACTCGACCTCGCCGGTTTGCGGCACGACGGTCTGGACTACTGCCTGGTCGAGGGGTTGCAGCAGGGTCTGGTGTCCACAGAGCAGCTGTGGTGGATCGCGCGGTTGGCGTTGGCCTGCTTGTGCACGGGTGCTGTCCCTGGGCTTCTCGCGGCCGCTCATGATCGGACCTGGTTCGCGTACGGACGTCGGGCAGCCATAGTTGCGGTCATCGAGCTGGGCGATGACGAGCAGCGGCGGGCACTGCTCGGGGTCGAGGGTGACGGCGACGTGGACGGAGAGGTTCTCGCAGCCGTCATCGACGGTCTGTATCCGCGGCTGATGACCACCGCGGAGCTGACGTCGGTCCTGCAACCCGCATCAGACGGCTTCCTCGGCTCCTATCGCATGACGCTCAAAGGGCTGGTCGACCGCATACCGAGTGAGGACCTCGCAACGTTCGGCCGGTGGTTCTCGACCGTGATCGACGACCTTGGCCAGGTGCGGAGCTTCGAGAACGTGCTGCAGCAGCTTGTCGGGCGAATGTGGGCGGCTTCCGAAGACACCGACGTCCGAACGGCGCTGGCTGGGCTGCTGCATCGCAGCGCGCAGCTCGGGTTCTGGCACAGCTATGAGCAGAACGCCACGCCTCCGTGGCGGAACCGCGACAACGACCACGGACGGCGCGCCCTGGCGACGCAGGTGGTCACGCGGGGCGGTGACGATGTCTGGTTCGCCGTCGTCACCGTGGGCCTGCTGGTCCCGGCGGATCTGCCATGGCTGCTCGACAGAATCACCGAGTCCGGGCCTTCGCAGGAGCCGTTGCTGCGTTGCGTGCCCTATCTCGCCAGCAACCCGGAGTCCGCGGCCGCAGCGGACGCCATCCTCGCGATGGACCCATCGCATCCGGCCTACGCCGCGACCAACGGATGGCGCGGCAGCACGCGGCTCGACGACCCGCAGTTCGCGCGACGCCGTGAATTGATGGCCCAGCAGCGCGAACACGCCGATCGGATGGCCGAGCGGCGCGACCGGCGTCAGACCGTGCTGCAGGAAGCGATCGCTCGGCTGGACAGTGAGCCGACATCGTGGTGGCGCGTGGCGGCGCTGCTTGCGGCCGACGAGGAACCCTCCGAACAGACCTTCAACCACGACCTGATGGCCCGGCGCCACTGGGCCACCCTCACGCCCGAGCAACAGGCAGCTGTCCTCATGACGGGTGCCGCCTACGTGCTCAGCCATCGGCCGCAACCGCAGGCGTGGTGCACGGCAGACTCGATCACCGAAGGTCAGGTGCTACCGGACTGGGCCGGCATGCACCTGATGGCGACGCTGCAAAGTCACCTGCCTGGCACGCTCGCTTCGTTCGACGAGACGATCTGGGCCGACTGGGCGCACACCATCATCGCGGCCTGGCATCTGACCGAGCCGACGTCCGGAGCTCGACTCGATCTCATCGACGTGGCCATGACCGCCGCGCCGGAGGCGATGGTCGACAACGCACTGACCCATCTCGACCACCTGCAACAGGCAGGCAAAGACTTCACGCTGCACCAGATCTACGAGCGGATCGTCTCGGCCACGCCCACGCGCTTCGCGGACGCTCTCCTCGCCGGCCGCTACGTCGACGAGCACGGTCGCAGCCTCCTCCAGATCGTCGCCGCGCACGGCGGGCCGGTCGGACTCGACACGTGCCGGCGCATCGCCGACGACCGCGACCATCCCCTCCGGCCAGCAGCCTGGACGCACATCGCGAACCTCGACCCCAAGACTGCAGTGGACCACCTCACCTCCCTGCCTGTCTCCGACCCCGAGATCCCGGACGTGGCTGCCAGCCTCGACATCGACGGACTCGACACCAACCACCTGGAAAGCGCCACGCAAATCCTGCTCGACCTCCGACCACCCCACGCAGACCCACCCCTGGACACAGGCTGGCGCTTCGGCGACGACCCACTCCGAAGACTCCGCGGACGTGCACTTGACCAGCTCGCGGTCCACGGCAGCGTCGATGCGCTTGAGCGACTCAAGGCTGGGCGACACGAGATCGATCAACGCGTCATCGCCGCCTACCTGCAGTCCGCCCGGACCCGACAAGCTGAGCTCGCCCTCGCTGCCGTTGCACCCGCCTCGCTGCTGCAGCTGCTGCGTCGATCGGACGCACGCCTCATCCGCGACGATCAGGACCTGCAGCACGTGATCCTCGCTCAACTCCAGCAACTGCAGCACGACCTCCGACACACCAGCGCCCATAGCGAAATCTGGCTGGAGGACCGGCCACGATCCGAAGACGACATCTCAGACTGGATCCAACGCCGACTCAAAGAACGCATCACCCGAGGCCTCACGGCGGCTGCAAGGTTAGTTGATCTTGCTGGTGTGGTTGGTGTTTGTGCTGGTAGCGGGGCTGGTCGGGGAGTGGTGGCGGGTGCGGGTTGGCCTGGGTGATCACGATTAGGCGACGGTTGGGTGGCGGGTGTTGTCGGGGGTGGGTGTGTTGCTTGACGACGGGCACGGGGTTCCCTAAGCGGGTGTTCGACTAAGAAAGCATCCGCTGCAAGAGGGAACCCCGTGCCTGTTCAGTCTGTCAGTGCTGCTCGCCGGTTGACCATGGCCGAGGTGCCGTCGGTACTGCCGATCCGGTTGCCGGCAAGCCCGAGGGTGCCGGTGTGGTTGGGGGGTGAGCCGGTGACGTTGCCTGAGCAGCTGCCCTCTGGTCTTCCGCGGCAGGCGGCCCGGCAGTTGGCCGGGGTGCTGGCTGAGCAGCGGTCCGGGGGAGTTGGGCGGTCGAGCCGGGCGGGTGGGTCGGGTACGGACCGCCCTGTGGTGGTGCCGTTGGGGCAGGAGGTGGTGCTGGACCAGGTGGAGTGTGACCGGTTGGTTGCGTTCCTGGACGCGGTCCCTGATCGGCGTAAACGGCGGGGGCGCAGGTATCGGTTGTCGTATCTGCTGGCGGTGGCGGTGGTGGCGATGATGGCCGCGGACCTGCAGCTGAGCAGCATCGGCGAGTGGGTCGCCACCGCTCCGGCATCGCTGTTGCTCGCGTTGGGTGCGCGGGTGGACCGCTGGGGGCGGCCGGACCGCCCGGACGCCACCACCATCGGCCGTGCGCTGGCCGCGGCCGGGGATGATCTGGATCGGGCGTTGTGCGCCTGGACCGGGGCGCTGCGCCGAGCCTGGCACCAGACCCACGACGGGGGAGGTGTCAGATGGTCTGTGTAAGACCCTGAACGTGAAGGATGCGGGGTGGCATGGACCATGGCTGAGCAGGGAGTTCCGCGGGGTGTGAGGCCGGCGGTGGAGGTGTCGGCGGCCCGGCAGAC
>Ga0209382_10001014_pt1 | contig 45422 bp, 38 predicted proteins | sample SoiMetdeltSBSDD5_FD_187599 | JGI IMG/M metagenome (GOLD analysis project Ga0209382, IMG submission 187599) | Bulk soil microbial communities from a Populus tree surrounding site in Tennessee, USA - Soil MetaG P. deltoides SBSDD5 (SPAdes) (version 2) | ecosystem: Environmental > Terrestrial >...
CACCTCCGCCAGGGTCCCCTTGGTCTGGTCGACGGCGTACTGCGCGATCCTCCCCGTCAGCTCGTTGAGCACGTAGAGATGCCTGTTGTCCGGGGCGAACACGAGATGGCGCGGACCGTCCCCCGGCCCTGCGTCGATGGCCGGCGGCGTGTTGGGCGTCAGCTTGCCGGTGTTGGCGTCGAAGTGGAACTGCAGCACCTGGTTGGCGCCGAGCGTGGGCACGTAGACGAACCGGTTGGTGCGGTCGGCCAGAATGGCGTGGGCATTGCGCCCGGTCGGGATCACCTGGATTGCCTCGGCCTCGACGAGCCCGCCGGCGGCGATCGGGCTCACGGCGATCTTGTCGCCGCCGTAGGAGGCCGTGAACAGGAAGCGCCCCGTGGCGTCCACCGAGACGTAGGGCATGCTGTCGGGAAGCGGCGCGGTGGCCTTCTTCGTCAAAGCGCCGGTGCCGGCATCGATCGCATAGGTGAAGACGCTGAAGGGCTGCGACCGTGCGACGGCATAGAGCAGCTTCCTGTCGGGGCTGACGGCCATCGGCATCACCAGCTTGGCCGCCTCGGCTTTGCCGATCGGCGTCAGCGCGCCGCTCGCCTTGTCCATGACGTAGGCATCGATGTTGCCGTCCTGGGCGTTCGACACGTAGACGAAGGTCTTGGCGGAGGCCGGCGCGCCGCCCCCGGCCGCGCACGCCGCAAAGGCCGCCAGGCTCAGGCCCGTCAGTGCCTTCAGCGATGGGCTCATGGACAGTCCTCCTCTTGCGGTCGCACGGGCCGCACGACCCGATCGGCTACATTTTCATGAGCTTCCTGGCATTGCCCGAGAACACCTGCTCGGAGGCCGCCGGCGAGAGGCCGAGGTCGTGGACGGCGGCGATGGTCTCCGGGATCGGCGCCAGCGGCGCGTCGGTGGCGAACACGATGTGCTCGACGCCGAAGAAGTCGAGCCCGGCCTTGAGGCCGGCGCGGCCGCCGAACATGGCGGTGTCGCCGTAGAAGTCGTGGAAATAGTCGAGGTGCGGCCGCTTCAGCGACGGCAGCACCTTGGCGTAGTCCTCGTCCGGCGTCCGGCTTCCCAGCACCGCCATGCCGGCGCCGATGCGGCCGTCGTAGTAGGGGATCATGCCGCCGCAGTGGTGGGTGATGATCTTGAGCGCGGGATGGCGGTCGAAGAGGCCGCTGAAGACGAGCCGCGTCATGGCCACGGACGTCTCGTAGGGCCATCCGAAGCACCACCACATCTCGAAGCGCGACTTGGGCTCGCCGGCATAGTCGGTCATGGCCGCGGTGCGGGCCGGATGCAGCCAGATCGGCAGGTCCTCCTCGGCGGCGAGAGCGAAGATCGGCGCATAGCGCGCATCGTCCAGCGGGCGTCCCGCGACATTGGTGTAGACCTGCACGCCACGGGCGCCGAGGTCACGGATGGCGCGCCGTCCCTCGGCGACGGCGCCCTCCACGTCGTGCATGTTGAGCGCGGCCACGAAGCCCGGGAACCGATCGGCGTGCTTGGTGCACAGCTCGGCCATGGCGTCGTTGCCGGCGCGTGCCAGCTGCGACGCCGCCGGCCCTTCCACCATGTCCTCGATGGGCGGGTTGGGCAGCGAGATGATCTGCTGGTAGCCGGCGCCGGCCGTGTCCATCTGCCGGAACCGGGCGTCGAGGTCGAACAGGGGAGGGATGGCGCGAAACCGTTGCGCGAGATGACCGAGGCTCGCGGACGCCTTGCTCATCTCGGCGAAGTATCGCTCCGGGAAGATGTGAGTGAAGATGTCGATCATCGGCATGGCGGCTTCCCCTGGCGGACGGTGGCGCAGGCTACTGCTTGCGCTGGATGCCCAGCGCCTTGGCGGTTGCGGCGATCTGCTCCGTCTGCTCCTTCACGGCGGCGGCAAGGTCGGCCGGCCCGCCCGGATTGACGACCTGCGCGGACGCGATCAGCTTGGCCGAGATCTCCGGATCGGCAATCGCCGCCACCACGTCGGCGCCGATGCGCTCGCGCAGCTTGAGATCCATGCCGCGCGGCCCGAACAGGCCGACGAGGCCCTCGAGCAGCAGCGAGGGAACGCCCGCCTCGATGGCCGTCGGCACGTCGGGGAACAGCTTGGTGCGCTCGCGTCCGTTGATGGCGACGAGCTTGATGCGGTTGGCCTGCACCTGCGGACGCAGGATCGCGAGCGCCGACATCATGAACTGGATGCGGTTCTCGCCGAGGTCGGTCGCGGCCTGCACGATGTCGCGATAGGGCACCTTCGCGATCTTGAGGTCGGAGTCCTTCACGAACCCGTCGAACACGAACTCGGTGATACCCGGCACCAGCGCGGCATTGAGCTTGCCGGGCTCGGCGCGCGCCTTGGCCACGAAGTCGGCGAGCGAGGCGATGTTGGCCGACGCGGGCACGCCCACCGCCAGGATGGTGTTGGAGACCCTGGCGATGGGCAGGAGGTCCAGCTCGGCATCGTAGGGCAGGTTCGCCTTCTGGTAGGGGTGCACGGTGAACGACCCGGTGGGGGTGTAGAGCAGCACGTGGTCGTCCTTGGCCCCGACGAAGCCGGTGATGGCGACGATGCCGTCGCCGCCGGGGCGGTTCTCGATCACCACCGGCTGGCCCCAGCGCTTCTGCAGCCGCTCGGCCAGCAGCCTCGCGCTGATGTCCACCCCCGATCCCGGCCCGAGCGGCACGACGAACTTCACGGTCCGCTGCGGCCACTCCTGCGCCGCCGCCGGCGTCGCCCATGCGCCGAGGATGACGAGGAGCCCGAGGGCCAGAGTCGCTACCCGTTTCACAGCGTTCCTCCCGATTTTGATTTTGCGCCACTGTAGGGCCGCCACCACCGCCAGACAATACACGCATCTCGGCCCTGCAGCGCCGGCTGTCATGCGGGAACGGACGAGCGCGGCCGCGCATCGGGAGCTTCGACGAAGGCTGTTGGACGCTCTGCTCCGGAGAGTGGGCCGCCCACACCTCAATTCCGCCGGCAATTCGGGCCATCCCCTTTGTAGGCAGGCAACGAAGTCGGGGAGGCCCATGGAACGGTGCTTCAGTGGACGTGCAGCCGTCATGGGCATCGCGCTGATCCTTGCGCTCGGCTCCGCCGGCCAAACGCGGTCGCAGACCCCGAGCGACAAGGGGGTGCTCGACGGCGATTGGGCGAGCTGCCTCGAGGGCCCGACCCGGGCGTGCGTCCTGCGCTATGCAGCGCGTGTCGCCGAGACGATCGACGACCCGCGCTCGCGCCTGGGGAGCCTGAGGCTGGTGGCCAAGGCCCAGTACGAGGCGACACTGGCCACCGAAGCAGCCGCAACTTTGGAGCGGGCCCTGCAGCTGGTGCAATCCATGGCGGATGTGCGACGGGACGACGGCGGTCTGCGCGACAGCGAGTTGCGCCACATCGTCGAGATACAGGCGAAGGCAGGAAAGCTCGAGGCGGCGCTGGAGCTGGCGCACTCGATCGAGAACGACATTACGCGCGCCGAGGCGATCGGCCGCGTGGCGGCGGTGAAGGGCGAGGCGGGCAGCATTGCCGAGGCTCTAGAGCTCGTGCAGGCGATCGAAGACAAACCGCTCCGAGCCCGCATGATCCGCGAAGTCGCCTGGGAGCTGCGCTCGGTCGCCGTGGCCTGGGGCGAGGACGGCAGGATCGTCGCGGCCCTGCGGGAGGTGGAGGCGATCGAGGAGGAGCATCCGTCTCCTTTCGCCATACGGGGCTTCCTTCCTAAATTCTCACACCCTTCGGTGGGGGGGCCTGCGCTCGACATCATCGCGACGGCTCAGGTGTGGGCAGGCAGGATTGACGAGGCCCTGCAGGTTGCCAGGTCAGTCAAGGACAAAGCAGACCGCGCCAGCACGCTGTTCGGACTGGGGCTGCAGCTGGCGAACGGCGGCAAAATCCGGCAGGCGCTCGAGCTTGCCCGTTCGATCGACGATCATGCAGCGCGCGGCCGGCTGCTCGACAGCATGCTCGAATATGATCTCGAGCCTCGCTTCACGTTCGAAGGTTGGGGAGACGTCAGACGACCCAATTCGGGGACGAAAGGGACAAGCGACAAGCAGGCAGGGAAGGTCGAGCGGGCGGACGAGGCGGTCAGCATCGCGATGACTCTCCCAGAGGAGCAGCGCCCCCTCGGGCTCGGTATCGTTGCGGCCGCGCAAGCACGGGCGGGCGACATCAAGGATGCCCTCAATGTTGTGCCGCTGATCCGGGATCAGAGATCGCGCTTTGTGGCGTTGCTCGCCATCGGCAAAGCGCAGGCGAAGGCAGGCCTCCTGGCGCAATCGATTGCGATCTTTGATCAGGCGCTGCAGGCCGCGCTGACGTTTGTGCCCAGGGACAGGTACCTGGCAATCCTCGCCATGGCACAGGCAACGGGGGGGCAAATCAGCGAGGCTCTCAACGTCACCACGCTCATCGACGACACCAAGGCGACGGCAGGAGGCAGGGCGGTTATTACCGGGCGCAGCGTGCGCTTCGGCGGTGACTGCAACTGTGTCTTGGTTCCGGGGGGTAGGGTGTTCGCGGGCAAATTCGTCAGCGACGACTACAACCGTCGCTGGGCTCTCTATGAGATCGCAAGGGCGCAAGCCAAGGCCGGCCTCGTTGAAGACGCCCTGCGAACCGCCCGGTCGGTGGATCTGCCGGCATTCAAAGATCTGATTCTCGGCAGCGGCCTCGGCGTGGTTGCTGAAGGCCTCGCGGAGGGGGGGCGGATCAGCGAGGCTCTGGCCGCCGCCGAGACCGTGGAGAACCTCCATCAGCGGGCGAGCCTATTGGTCTCCATCGCCAAATCGCAGGCCGCAGCGGGCAAGCACGCCGAGGCGCTGCTGGTTGCGCAAAGCATCTCTCCGCCCCAGGAGCGCATCGAGGCGCTCGTCGCCGCCGCCGCGGCACAGGCCGAGGCAGGGCTGAATGCGGAGGCGACTGCGACCTGCCGCCAGGCCCTACAACTCGTGCAGTCGCTCCGCTACGAGAGCCAGATCGTGTCGGCGCTCGTGGCCATCGTGGGGGCGCTGCCCAAGTGAGGCGCGGCGTCCACGTGACCACCTCGCCCCGGAGCCCCAACGTTGAGCAGGCAACGGAGCATGCCTTGGAGCGGCAACATTACGTCCACGCCAGGCCGCCAAATTTGCCCGTGGAGGCCAGGGTCATCCTGGAGAGCCCAAGGTGCCCGGAAGCTCGAGATCGCAGCGTACGGCGATCCTGGCCATGGGAAACGGCAAATTCGGGGGCCAAGGGCACGGCCGGAACTGGGTCGTTGCCCCCGCTGGGCCCCCGCTCCACGGTTGCACCGCCGCCTCGTCTTCCCGAGCTGCCCTCTCCGGTAGTCCCGGGTCAACCACGCCGGCTCAAAGGAGCGGGTGCCGCCATTGCCGGTTCCTTCTAGATCGCGCGGTCGCCCTCCCCCCGCATTCTCTGGGTCAGACGCTCATCTTCGCCTCGGGGCGCGGCCTGGGTGCAGCAGTGGGGCGGCGCGGTGGAAGAGGTCGGCCCCGGCGACGTGGTGTGGTTCCCGCCCGACGAGAAGCACTGGCACGGTGCCACGCCTACCGTGGGCATGACGCACATCGCCATCCAGGAGGCGTTGGATGGCAAAACCGTGGAGTGGCTGGAGCCGGTGAGCTCGGAGCAATACCGGCGGTAGGGCTGCTCCGTGCCCAGCCCAGGGTTGCGCCCGGATCCCCTCTCCCCGCCTTGCGGGGAGAGGGTCAGGGTGAGGGGCGGCCACATACGCCGAGCTTGGAGCTTGCCGCTGCCCCTCACCCCATCCCTCTCCCCGCGCTGTCGGCGTACGAGGCGAGGTTGGCGACGCGCGGGGAGAGGGAGATCCCTACTTCACCACCCCGTGCCCCTTCATCACCTCGGTGATCTCCTCCAGGACGGCGGGGTCGTCGATGGTGGCGGGCATCTTCCAGGGCTCGCCGTCGGCGATCTGGCGCATGGTGCCGCGCAGGATCTTGCCCGACCGCGTCTTGGGCAGGCGCTTCACCGTCATCACCGTCTTGAAGGCGGCGACCGGGCCGATTTCCTCGCGTACCAGCCTGACGACCTCGCCCTCGATCTCCGCCGCCGGGCGGTTGACGCCGGCGTTGAGCACGATGAATCCGGCGGGGATCTGGCCCTTCAAAGCGTCGGCAACCCCCACGACGGCGCATTCCGCCACGTCCTTGTGGCGCGCCACCACCTCCTCCATCTGTCCCGTGGACAGGCGGTGACCGGCGACGTTGATGACATCGTCGGTGCGCGCCATGACGAACACGTAGCCGTCGGCGTCGATGTGGCCGGCGTCCTTGGTGGTGTAGTAGCCGGGGAACTCGGCGAGGTAGCTGTCGCGGAAGCCCCGGTCGTTCTCCCACAAGGTCGGCAGGCAGGACGGCGGCAGCGGCAGCTTGACGGCGAGTGTGCCGGTCTCGCCCCGCGCCACCGGGTGGCCGTCGTTGCCCAGCACCTGCAAGTCGTAGCCCGGCATCGGCACGGTGGGGGAGCCGTGCTTCACGGGCAGTGCGCCGAGCCCCACCGGGTTGCCGCAGATCGGCCAGCCGGTCTCCGTCTGCCACCAGTGGTCGTAGACGGGCACCTCGAGGTGCCTCTCGGCCCACTTGAGGGTCTCCGGGTCCGCGCGCTCGCCGGCCAGGAACAGCGTGCGGAACCGGGAGAGATCGTAGCGCCCGATGTGCTCGCCCCGCGGGTCCTCCTTCTTGATGGCCCGGAACGCCGTTGGCGCCGTGAACATGGCCGCGACCCCGTGCTCGGAGATCACGCGCCAGAAGGCGCCCGGGTCGGGCGTGCCCACCGGCTTGCCCTCGTAGAGGATGGTGGTGCACCCGTGCAGCAGCGGCGCGTAGCAGATGTAGGAGTGGCCGACGACCCAGCCCACGTCGGAGGCCGCCCAGAAGGCCTCGCCGGGGTCGATGCCGTAGTGGTTCTTCATGGTCCAGGCGAGGGCCACCATGTGCCCGCCGTTGTCGCGCACGACGCCCTTGGGTTGTCCCGTCGTGCCGGAGGTGTAGAGGATGTAGAGCGGATCGGTGGCCGCGAGCGACACGCAGCCGGCCTTGCGCCCGCGCTGCCTGGCGTCGGTCACCGCGCCGGCCCAGTCCCGGTCGCGGCCGGCGACCATGCCGGCCTCCGCCATCGGCCGCTGCAGCATGAGCACGCGCCGCGGCTTGTGCCGGGCGAGGTCGATGGCGGCGTCGAGCAGCGGTTTATACTGAACGATGCGGCCGGGCTCGACGCCGCACGAGGCCGACAGCACCGCTACCGGCTTGGCGTCGTCGAGGCGCGTTGCGAGCTCCGGCGCGGCAAAACCTCCGAACACGACCGAATGGACGGCGCCGATGCGCGCGCACGCCAGCATGGCGATGACGGCCTCGGGTATCATGGGCATGTAGATGACCACCCGGTCGCCCCGCTTCACGCCCATGTCCTGCAGCACGGCGCCCAGCGTTGCCACCTCCTCGGTGAGCTCGGCGTAGGTGAAGGCGCGCTGGCTGCCGGTCACCGGGCTGTCGTGGACGAGCGCCCTCTGCTGGGCGCGCCCCCTTGCGACGTGGCGGTCGAGGCAGTTCCAGGCGGTGTTGCACTCCGCCCCGGGGAACCAGCGGCCGTATTGCCCGGCATAGGGGTCGAACACCTTCTCCCAGGGCCTGTACCAGTCGATGGCGCGCGCGGCCTCGGCCCAGAAACTCTCTGGGTCGCGCCTCCAGGCGGCGTAAACCTCGGCATAGCGGCTCGACATGGGCGGTCTCCCAATCTCGCGGCGGCGCTGGCCCGGCTTTGCGCGAAATTCTGCCGGCTGCCGGCGCGAATGCAAGACGGCTTTCGCCTAGGGCCGGTCCGAGGCGGCGAGCCAGCGCCCGCCGGGGATGGGACGCCGCGGGCCCAGGCGCCTGCGGTAGAGATAGACCCAGGCGCTGAGCGCCGCTCCGGAGGCCAGATGCACCATGCGCTCGACGCGCTCGTAGTCTCCCGGGCCGCCGGGGCGGATGCCTTCGTAGGCATCGAGCCATTTCAGCATCGAGACGGGATTGCCGAGCACATACACCTCGCCATGAACGATGGCACCCTTCGCCGCGGTCTCGGCGAGGCCCGGATAGTGCCCGATGCGGTAGAGCTGCCCCGCGATCGAGGCATCGCCGACGAGCCGCGCCGCGCGTCTCAGGCGCTCGCCCATGGGGTGGCGCGCGCCCGACAGCAGCGTTCCGTAAACGAAAAGATGGGGGTTCATGGCGGCCCGGCTTCACTGAGCGGCGGGCACAATACCATGTGCGGGCACGGCAAAAAACGAGCGCCACTCCCGCGGCGGCAAATGGGAGTGGCGCCTTGCGGCGCCGGGAGAACGCCCGGGTTGGAAGCGCCGCATGCCCAGACGGAGCAGCCGGTCAGCGTCGCGAAGCGGCCGTTGGGGGAGGGGACGGGCGCTCGCGGCTGACCTGACCGGCAAAGTGCCGCCGGCCCGTCTAGCCTGAGACGCAGGATGCCCCAATCGAATGAACTCACCGTAAACGTGCGCAGCCCAAAAGAAGCCACCATTGATAGCAAACATCTGACAGCTGATGGGTGGAAACGTGCTCGAGGTCTCATGTCAGGACACATGTCTACCGCACCGCAACAAAGCCCGCTTGACTTGGAAAAACAGCAGCTTAAATACGGTCCCCGGAGTTTGCGCCGGCGGCAAACCAAGGCGACCGTGAAAAGCCGCGAAGGTTCTGGGGAGAGTATGGCGAAATCTGATCAGGTCCGCACGGCCAAGAGGGCCGGCGGGAAGGTGGCCGCGGCCGAGGAGCGCGACGGGCCGGGTGCTGCGGTGCACAAGGGCGGCGTGTCGCGCCGGATGAAGCAAAGGGCGGGGCTGATCGTGCTGCCCGAGGGATACCGTCCCAACGAAGGCGAGCCGTTCATGAACGAGCGGCACAAGGCCTACTTCCGCAACAAATTGTTGGCCTGGAAGGAGGAGATCGTCCGGCAGAACCGCGAGACCTTGCATCTGCTGCACGAGGACTCCGCCCAGCATGCCGACTTTGCCGACCGCGCGACATCGGAGACCGACCGCGCGCTGGAGTTGCGGGCCAGAGATCGCCAGCGCAAGCTGATCGCCAAGATCGACTCGGCGCTCGCTCGCATCGAGGACGGCAGCTACGGCTTCTGCGTGGAGACCGGAGAGCCGATCGGCCTCAGGCGTCTCGACGCCAGGCCGATTGCCACGCTGTCGCTGGAGGCCCAGGAGCGCCACGAGCGCCGCGAGAAGGTGTTCCGCGAGGATTGACTGCCTGACATCCCCGGGAGCCGAGCCCGGGCGCCACGCCCGGGCCCAGGGCCCTATCCGGGGCCCTGGGTGGCCGGGCCGCGGGTGAGGCTGTCCTGCGTCCCCGCTTCAGCTCCCGTTAACCATCCGACATCAGAGGGTCTCGACAGGGTGACGCTGGTTTGCTAGTGTTGCGTCATCCTCCACAGTTGCGCTCGAAGCATCGTCCAGGCCCCGCGACGGCTCGGCGGCTCGGGTCAGCTCACGCTCCGCTCGGCGGACCGAGTGCTTACGGATGACCTCGCCCATCCCCTGGCTGTCCGCGCGCCGCGCGCCTTTGATGCAACGCGCCGGGCGCGGACTGTAGGTTGTTCCGCCTGAGTCATGCACGCCTTGTCAGCCATCGGCCAATCGGTCGCACCGGCGGGACGTCGTGCCGAACGGACACAGCTCAGCCAACGAATGGTCGGGCACCTTGCTGCCATTGGCGTGCAAACGATATTGTGCGCAGGTGCGGGCGAGAGCGTCGCAAGAGGGGGACGTGTACAGTGAAAGCAGGATGCTTCTGCTCGGCTTTCGCTTGCCTGCTGATATCGGCTTTGAGCGCCGATGCTCAAGAAGTGAAGCTGAGGGCAACCCATCAGGTGGCGATCACCGAGCCCTTCTGGGGGGTGGCCCTCAAACACTTCAAGGAGGAGGTCGAGAAGCGGAGCGACCACACCATCTCCATTGAGGTCTTCGACAAAGGCAGGCGCTTTATCGACGATGAGGCGGTCGACGCGGTCGCGTCCGGAGCCATCGAGATGGGGGTGACCGGGCTCTATCAGATGGCCAAGAAGATCCCGGCCATCGACATCATGGAGCAGCCGTTCCTGTTCAACTTCGACGCTTTGATCCGGGCGGTGGTCAGCCCTGACAGCGAGATACGAGCGATCGTCGACAAGGCGATACTGGCCAAGGTGGGCGTTCGAGTCCTGTGGTGGCAAACGCTCGGTAGTCAGATCATCGTATCCAAGGGGCGCAACCTGACAGAGCCTGGCCAGATCAAGGGGCAGCGCATTCGGACTTATGGAGAGACCAACGTCAAGCTTGCGCGACAATGCGGTGGAGTTCCCGTCACGCTGTCGGCCTTCAAGATGCATGACGCCCTTCGAGACAAGCAGCTCGACATGGTCATATGCTCGATCCCTGCCGTACCCAATCGCGAGCTGTGGAAAGTTGCCGACACGATAACGCGCACATGGCATGCGCCGGTCGAGTACGTGGCATTCATCAACGAGAAGACCTGGCGGTCCCTTTCCTCCAAGCAGCAGACCCTGTTCGTGGAGGTGGCACGGAAGGTGGAGCGGGAGATTCGCGATCGCTCCGTCCAGATGGAGGCCGAGTACTACAAGTTCGCGGTTGCGAAGGGCATGAAGGTCTATGACCTCACCCCTGACCAGGTCGCCGATTGGCGGGCTTGCAGTGCCGCAGTCCTCGACGCCTACATGAACGATCACCCCGAGTTCGCTCGCGAGTTCCTGGAGGCATACGGGAGGCTGCGCACGCAGCCCTGCTGTTCTACGGCCCCAAACTGGGGCGACTTCAGCAAGCGTTGAACCGAGCCCATAATTCGCTGACGCGGTCGATTCTCGCGGCCGCGTCCACCGCTTGTTCCGCCCTGCACGCCGCAAAAGAGAGGCCGGGATCACCGTTGCGCTCCAGCGTGTCAGCCGAGAACGACTGTGGTCGCGCAGCCTACCCATCAACCTACATTCAGCAGCGCACGCCTCAAATCGCCTTCGCCGATTGCCGCCCATGTGCTTGCGCGGCGCCGGCGTGAGTGGCGCCCCTTCCCAGACACGATGAAATCAGACAATCTGCGGTTGTACCTTGTCGGTGGTCAGATCACGAATTCCGGACAGCGGGAGGAAAAATGCGCGCGCGGCTGTTTCTTCGTTTGACCCCATTGGCCGTGGCCGCCATCGCCGGCTCCTTGGCGTGCGCACCCCGAACCGCCCGAGCTGACGTGAAGGAGATCACCATCGCACAGCAGTTCGGTGTCGCCTACTTGCCCTTGATCGTCATGCGCCACAAGAAGCTGATCGAGCGGCATGCCGAGAAGTTGGGCATTGCCGGTCTCGAGGTGACCTGGAGCACCTTCGGCAGCGGCGCGGACATGAACGTCGCGCTCATCTCCGGAAGGCTGGATTTTGCCTCGGGCGGTGTGGCACCGGTTCTGCAGATCTGGGACCGCACCAGAGGCAACCTTGCCGTCAAGGGCGTTGCATCCCTGGGGTCGCTGCCGCTCTACCTCAACACGGTCAACCCGAAAGTCCGGACAATCAAGGACTTCACGAGCGCCGACAGGATCGCGCTGCCCGCCGTGAAGGTGTCGATCCAGGCGCTGCTGCTGCAGATGGCTGCCTCCCAGGCCTACGGGGAGGGTAAGCAGGACACTCTCGACAGCCTGACCGTAGGCATGACCCATCCTCAGGCCTTCGCTGCGCTCCTCTCCGGAACCGAGATCACGGCGCACTTCGCAGCGGCGCCGTTTCAGAACCAGCAGCTCAAAGACCCGCGCGTGCGCAGGGTCCTGAGCTCCTACGACGTGCTCGGCGGTCCGGCGACGCTCAACTCGCTCTACACGACCACGAAGTTCAAGGCCGACAATCCCAAGGTGTTCGCCGCCGTCCTGGCTTCCCTGCGTGAGGCTGTAGTGCTCATCAACCGCGACAAGGCCTGGGCCGCCGGGATCTACATCGCAGAAGAGAAGTCGAAGGCGGATCCTGGGTTCGTGCTGTCGATCATAAGCGATCCGGAGATCGACTTCACCACCACGCCGCGAGGGTTCATTAAGTTCGCCGATTTCATGTTCAAGACCAGGCGGATCAAGGAGATGCCTGCGAGCTGGAAGGACGTCTTCTTCTCCGACCTGCATTCAGAGGCCGGCTCCTGACCGGCCTCAGTATGGCGCATCGCCGGCGATGGTCGTGCGATGCATGTGCCGCCGTGCGGTGAAATCGTAGTCCGACACCGCGTAGTGCATCGAGCAGCGATTGTCCCAGAACATCATGTCGTGGACCTGCCACTTGTGGCGATACGTGAACTCGGGCCGGGTAGAATGGCGAAACAGGAAATCCAGGATCGGCCGGCTCTCCTCTTCCGGCATGCCGGCGATACCCTTGGTGAAGCCCGCATTCACATAGAGCGCCTTGCGGCCGGTCACCGGGTGGGTGCGTACCATTGGATGCTCGACCGGCGGCGTTTTCGCGCGCTGCTCGGGCGTCAGCGGCGGGCGGTCCGGAAGCTTGGAGAAGTACGTGTCGTAGGCATGGCTGTAGTCGTGCACGGCCTTCAGGCGACCGATGAACGCCTTCATGGTATCCGACAGTGTGTCGTACGCCATGTACATGTTGGTCCACATGGTATCGCCGCCGACCGCAGGCATCTCGCGGCAGAGAAGAAGCGAGCCGAGAGACGGTTTTGCCATGTACGATAGGTCCGAATGCCAGAACTGGCCGGCGTAGATCGCACCCTTCAGTTTGCCGCCTTCCTTGACGTTCGAGACCACGAAGATTTCGGGATGGCCGGGCAGGGAAAAATCGGCGAGGAGGTGTCCCTCCAGCGTGCCGAAGTGCCTGCTGAAAGCGACGTGCTGCTCGGGTGTGATATCGGCATTGCGGATCAGCAGCACGCAATGCTCAGCCAGTGCACGGGCGAGCTTGCCTGCGGTCTCCGCCTCGAGAGGACGCGCGAGATCGAGGCCTGCTACCTCCGCTCCGGCCGCAGACCCCAGACGAGTTATGCTGATGCCCATCGGTCACCCCCTCTGCCTCAGAGACGCTGCTGCTTGTTCGGCGCGCGCCGCCGGCCTTCGGACGCATTCGGCCCGAACGACATGCCCCCTCTCGACAAGGAGAGCGTCGACGGCGCTCGAATCACTCAGGCAGTCCGGCGAGATGCAGGCAATCCGCGAAGTTGCTCCACGCCTGCTCCGGCCAGTAATTCAAGCGCAAACGCAACCTGGAGATGGTGAGGCCTGGCTCGAAGGCCAGCGCGAGCCGGATCGCCTCGGCGGCCTGGCCGCGCTCACCGATGCCTGCGAGGCTCGCGGCCAGAATGCGCAACGTGCGGGTGGAGCGGGGGTTGCGAGCCAGCGCCCTGCGTGCCAGGGCGGCCGCCTCCCTGAACTCTCCGACCTGCAGGTGCGCCTGCGCGCCCGCGGCCGTCATCGACCAGGCACGCGGGTCTGCAGGGCTTATGCGCTCGGCGCGACGGACCATCTTCAGGGCATTCTCCGAGCCCGACAGCAGGGCCTCGTTCCAGGCCGATGCCGTGAGGGCCTTGGCCGAGTACGGATTGAGCTGCAGCGACAAGCCGTGCAGCTCCCGAGCGCGCAGCGGGTCGCGCCCGAGGACGCGGATGGCGTAGGCGGCCATCCAAAGCACGTTGGGATCGTCGCGGGCGAGCTCGGTGCAGCGTGCCGCGAGGCGATGGCCGACGTCGGCCTCGGCGTCGGAGTCGTGTGCCCAGCCCTGCACGCGCCTCTCGGCATAGCAGTAGGCCTTCAGCGCCATGGCCGGGGCGTGGCCCGGATCGATGGCGAGCGCCTGATCGAGATGCTGGATGGCGGCGGCATAGCTTTCCTGGGTGAACTCGTACTCCAGCTCCTGCGCGCGCAGCACGTAGTGGCAGGCGCACAGGCTCGCCGCCGGCGTCGATTTCACGCGCTCGATCTCGGCGTGCTGGAGTTTCGGCTCGATCGCCCCGACAACGCCCTCAGTGATGCGGTCCTGCAGGTCGAGCACGTCGGGGAGCGCGCCGTCGAAGCTGCCGGCCCAGATGTGCGTCCCGGTCGTAGCGTCCACCAGCTGCGCCACGGCCCGCAAGCGATCGCCTGCGCGGCGCACGCTGCCTTCCAGCACGTAGCGCACGCCGAGCTCGCGCCCGACCTGGCGCGCATCGACGCTTCTGCCGGAGGAGGCGAGCGAGGCGTTGCGCTCGATCACGAACAGAGAGTTGCTGCGCGATAGCGCCGCTGTGATGTCCTCCGCCAGACCGTCGGCGAAATAGCCTTCCTCGGGATCCTTGCTGATACTGGCGAAGGGGAGCACGGCGATGGAGGGCTTGTGGGGCAGGGGCACGACGAGTCTCGGCCGCTCCGACGGCAGGCAGCCGGCGGGGGGCGCGGGCCCTTGCGCCTCCTCCAGGACCTCGCCGACGAAGCGGACGCCTTTGCGCGCCAGTGTCTTGATGAGGCGCTGCGCCTCACCCGTGTCGCCGAGGGCGCCGCGCGCGGCGTTGATGCAGCTTCTGAGCGCCGATTCCGAGACAATGCGGCCGCCCCAGACCGAGGCGAGCAGATCGTCGCGGCTGACCACGCGTCCGCGATTTTCGACGAGATACACGATCAGGTCGAAAACCCGGGGCTCGACAGGGATGGGCTCGGCGCAACGGCGCAGCTCCCGCCGCTCGGGATCGAGTGCGAAATCTTCGAACCTGTAGAGCATTGTCGCGCCCACGGATCGGATTGCCCTCAATACGTGCAACACCCTTAGCACACCTTGGGCGGAGGAATCGAGGCGTGGACAAAGAAAAAACATGCCCCCGCCATGAACAAGCCAAGCCTTCCCAAAAGCGGGCGCGGCGAGGTTCTGCCAACATGGGTGAATCCTGCTAGGTTGGATCGGTCCAATCCATCTGATGACGCGGGAGGTGACATGCACATCGCGCATTTCGTCGATTTCGTCGCTCGTCGTGCCCTGAGGAAGGTCGCCTTGGCTGGTGCCCTGGCCTGTGCCGCAGCTTGGGCTTCGGCGGCCGTGGGCGTGGTGGACGCGGCGGGCTACCCGGAACGGCCGGTCACGGTCATCGTGCCTTCGACGCCGGGCGGCACGCTCGACCGCGCCTCGCGGATGCTCGCGCCGAAGCTCGAGGCGCGCCTCGGCCAGCCCTTCGTGGTCGAGGTGCGGCCGGGTGCCGGAGGCTTGATCGGGGCCGCCGCGGTCTCCAAGGCCACGCCGGACGGCTACACCTTGCTGATGAGCTCGAGCGCAGCCCATGTGCTGGTCAAGCTCCTGAACAAGAATACCCCGTACGATCCCATGAAGGACTTCGTGCCGCTTGCGCTGGTCGCGCATGCGCCGTGGATCCTCGTCACCAATCCGTCCGTGCCCGCAACCACCGTGCAGGAGCTCATCAAGCTGGCGAAGGACAAGCCTGGCTCCCTCTCCTACGGCTCCGGCGGGCCCGGCAATCCCGGCCACATCTACGCGGAGATGTTCAAGAAGATGACCGGGACGGACATGGTGCACGTCCCGTACAAGGGGGTCACGGACGCGCTCAAGGACATCGTCGGCGGTCACGTGCCGTTGATGTTCTCGGACATCCTGCCAGCTTACCCGCTCATCAACGACGGCAAGCTGCGGCCCATCGCGGTCTCCTCCGCGAAGCGGGTCCCGCTGCTCCCCGACATTCCGTCGGTGGCGGAGGCCGGCGTGCCGGGGTTCGACGCGGCCGGCTGGGTTCTCATGGCCGCTCCCGCCAATACGCCGCCGGAAATCGTGGCCAAGCTGCACGGCGCGCTGAAGGCCGCCCTGGAGGAGACGGAGAGCAAGGAGTGGCTCGGCAAGAACGGCATGACCCCGACCGGCTCTCAGTCGGTGCAGGAGTTGCAAGGGTTCGTCCAGTCCGAGCTTACCCGTTGGGGAGGGATTCTGGAGCAGACCGGCATCGTCAAGTCGCAATAGCGGCTGACGCACAGGAGGGCGAGTCTCGCCGCTTTGTTGGAGAGGCGGGTCTCGCCGCTTATTGGAGACAGAACACGTGACGATGATAACGTTTGCCCCGGTTTCAGCCACCGCCTATGAGCGGGCAATGGGGCGGTGGAGCCGTCGGCTGGCGCCTCCATTCATCGATTTTGCCGGTGTGCGCAGCGGCGACTCCGTTCTGGATGTCGGCTGTGGCACCGGCAGCATTACGTTCGCCGTTACCGAGCGCTTTCCAGACACCACGGTTGTGGGCATCGACGCGCTCGCGACGTCGCTCGAGTTCGCCAGGGCGGTCAACCCGGATCCGGGGCGCATCTCCTTCGAGCTGGGCGATGCGTGCGCCCTGCCTTTCGATGCGAGCCGCTTCGACCGCATCTTGTCGGCGCTCGTGCTCAACTTCATCCCGGACAGCACGACGGCCGTGCGCGAGATGGTGCGGGTGACGAAGCCGGGGGGCTCGGTGGCCGCCGCGCTGTGGGACATGCGCGGCGGCCTACCGCACCTGCGTATGCTGTTCGACGTTGCCGCCGCCATCGACGACGAGGCCGCATCCTGGCGCAACCGGTTTCTTGCGGCGCCCGGTGTGCGGCCCGGCGCGCTGGCAGAGCTTTGGCGCAGCGCGGGGCTGGTGGGCGTGGAGCAGGCTACCCTCACCGTCCGCATCGAGTTCCAAGCCTTCGCCGACCTGTGGGAGCCCGCGGTGGCCGCACCCGTGCTCGGCAGCTACCTGCGCGCCATTTCCGACGCGCAGAGGCAGCTGGTACGGGAGAAGGTCGAGGCGGCCTATCTGTGCGGCGACCCGGACGGCCCGCGCTCGTTCGCAGCCACAGCCTGGGTCGTCAAGGGCACCGTGCCGGGGCGCACTCCCGCGTAGCAGGTCCATTGCACAGGGCGTACGTGCCGCGGCCGCCTACACGGGCCGGCGCAATGACGGCCGCGCTCGCCCTCTCGAGACTCACCCCGTGAGCGGTCCGGCCGAGGGGGCTCTTGTTGCGAGCGGGCTCAGCAATTGAACGTCGTTAAAAATCGTGCTTGCAAGTGCCGTCCGACCAGTCTAAGGGGTAATGAACGAAGTTCAATATCGGAGCTGTGGTTATGGGGAAGCTGATCAGCGGCGCCGCAACGAGCGCCCAGCGTGTGATGCCGCCCCGCAGAGGACCTTCGTAGCGAAAAACCAGCGCAGCTGGTGTGGACGGCCGTCTGCGCGGCCATGAAAAGGCCATCTTTTCGCCAAGTGCGCAGCTCTAGCAGCGCCGCGCGACCTTGCCCGTACGCGCGCGCCCCGCGACCCAGCATTCATTTGTCGCCATGGAACCAGAGATCGTCATCGTCGGCGCAGGACCGATTGGCTGCTGGACCGCGCTTCAGGCCAAGTGGCGCAACCCGGACCTCAAGATCACCTGCTACGAGCGCTTCCGTCAGTATCAGCGCGATCATATCATGACGATACAACGGAAATCCATCGTCAGCTGGTGCGCAAACGGTGCAGGGAAAGGCGATTTCCTGAAAAGGCTGTTCGGCGCCCAGGCAACATGCAGCGAGCTGTGCGGATCGAGGGCGAAACTGAACCCGTCGGTGAATGCCGGCCTGCCGCGCCTCCTCGACATTCGCACGATCGATTTCGAGCGCATTGTGAAAAGCGAGTGCGAGGCGGCGGGTGTCGAATTTATTTACCGGAAGATCGACACTCCCCACGAAGTCATGGATGCGCACCCGGCTTGCCTGCATTTCGTCGCGGCGGATGGCGCCAACAGCAAAATGCGCGAGGCGCTCTGGGGGAAGGGTTGCCTCTTCAGATACGACGTCCTGCCGTCCCTGGATTTCAAGTACACGGCGAAAGGTCAGCCCGGATATCTCCTGAAAAGCACCTTCGACCGGCTGGCGCATGTCGGCCTGGAGAACATCAATCTGCAAGGGCCCGACGGCTGCTCGGATGTCAACTTGCGCTTTGTGGTCAGTCGGGGGGACTACGATGCAATCCCGCCTGCCACATTCAAAGAGCCGCTTATCGTCGCTCCGGATTCGCCGTTCTGGCAGCGCATGGGCAAGAAGCGGCTTTATGGGGGCCGCACCTTCAAGGATGATTTCTACGGGTTCCTGGAAATGCGGCGGCAATTCGCGGGCGAACGGCGGGTCGGCAGCCCCATTAGGATGACCAAGATCTATCTGTCCCGCTATGCGGCACCCGAGTTTGCGAGAACGGTAGGAGGCGGCGGGCGGGCTCGCACCTGGTTTCTGGTCGGAGATGCCGCCATGGGCATGCCGTTCTACAGGTCCATAAATTCCGGGCTGATTTTGGGCGCCCAGCTGGGGCTCCTGCTGGCGACGACCATGAGTCCAGGCCGGAAATCCTCGATCTACAATCGTATTGTTCGTCCGGCTCGCATAGCCAGCGAATGGCGGCGTACCAAGTATCTCGAATGCAAAGCCCACGCATTGCTCAAAGTTATCCGGCCCATCCTGTTCAACGCGGCGCGGATACCCGGATTGCGCATCCCGGTGGTGGCGCCTTTCGATGCTGTCGCTCGCTGGCGCGGGGCGCGCTTCCCGTAGCGCACGGGGCGGCAGCCAAGGGGGTCGGACGAGCGGCCCGCTCGAGCGGGGTTCACTCCGACGCCGGGTCAATCCTCCTTGCCGGCATGCGGGCCCGGCGCGGCGGCAGAGGGGCTCGGCCCGGTGGCGTGCGGCCGCGGCTCGCGGTCGGCGCCGTTCGGCCGCTTCTGCAGCACGTCCGAGAGGTAGGCCTTGATAGCTTCGAGATCGCGCATATTGACGTCGACCTGGTTGAACGGGATTTCGATGCCGGCCGCGCGCAGCGCCTTGAAGATGGCAATGCGCAGGTCCGACTGCACGCCCACCGCCTTGTCGATGTCGGCAAGGGAGATGCGCAGACTGAACATCAGCGCGCTGTCGCCGAAGCTCTCGAGGACGGCGCTCGGCGGCGGCGAACCCAGCACCAGGGGGTGGTCCTCGGCGCATTTCTTCAGGATCGCGATCACCTGATCGGGATCGCAATCGTAGCTGGTGCCCATCTTGACGCTGACGGCCCCCAGCCAGTCGCGGTGCGTCCAGTTGACGACGCGCCCCGTGATCAGTTCGGAGTTCGGCACGATTACGCTGGCGCGGTCGAAGGTCTCGACCTCGGTGGCGCGTACGCTGATGCGGCGCACGTAGCCCTGCTGGTCGCCGATGATGATGCGGTCGCCGACCTTGATCGGCCGCTCGATCAGGAGGATCAGGCCGGAGACGAAATTGTTGACGATCGATTGCAGGCCGAAGCCGATGCCGAGCGAGAGCGCGCCGGCGACGAGGGCGAGCGAGGTGATGTCGAAGCCGGCATAGGACACCGCCAACAGCGCGGCGAGCGCGGTGCAGGCATAGCCCACCACCGTCTCGATGGAGTTGGCGATGCCGGCGTCCATGCGCGACTGCAGCATCCGCTCGCGCAGCCAGCGCTGGAACAGGCGGGTGGCGAACAGGAGCGCGATGAAGAGGACAATGCCGACCAGGATGCGCACCAGGGAGATTCTGAACTGGCCGATCTCCACGCCGAACAACAGGCTCTTCAGCCAGTCGCGGATGTCGGCGCCCGAGAACCCCCACTGCACCATCAGGACGGGCAGGAGTCCGACGGCGAGGGCGAAGGTCAGTGCCAGCTCGGTCAGCCGGGCCAGCTGATTGCGGCGCGGGGCGTCCAGCCCGAAGCGCCGCTCGAGCAGCTCGCCGACGGGCAGGCCGCGCTGCGGCGGCTCGCGCGTGAAGGCCCGGATCGCCAGGTAGCCGAGCCACCCGACCAGCGCGACGATGCCGGTGAGCACGAGCTGATTGGCGGCGAAGCGTGCGAGCGCCACGTAGCCGAGGAGGGCTGCCGCGACAATGCCGACGGCGGCGACCCAGAGCGGCAGCTTGAGCCAGGGCGGGGCATGGCGCGAGACCGGCTCCGGCGCGTCCATCGGGGTGAACGGCGTCAGCAGGAGGCCGATCAGGAGGGCTGCGATCGCCGCACTGGCGAGAAACGACTGCAGCACGATGAGCGACAGGCGCAGGCTGAAGGCGCGGGCAACCTCCGTCAGCACGCCGTCGAGGGCGTAGACCGCGGTGATGGCCCCCAGCAGGCGGGCGATGCGGCGGGCGGGAAGGTCGCCCAGGACGCCGAGACGCCACTGCGGCTCCCTGGGCGCCAGCACGGCCGAGACGAGGGCCGTCACAGCCGAAAATACGAGGATTCCCTTGAGGACGGCCGGCGCGGACCGGCCCCAAGGGTTGTCACTCGGGATGAGATCGAGCGCGTCGAGCCCGACGTAAAGCAGTAGAGTGGCGGCGAACGCCGGCAGGGCGCGCATGGGCGCCACCCAGGACGCGGAGACGGCGCGCTCGAAGAACGTCGGCAGCGGTGGCTCGGTCCTGAGCCGGCGCCGGCTCGTCCACCACGACATGAGCAGCTTCAACACGCCGTAGACCAGCAGCGCCGCGCCCGCGAGCAGAGCCAGCGCATTCTGCTTCGTCTGCGCCTGCTGCCACCACAGCTGGGACCAGCCCTTGAAGTGCTGCACCGCTCTTTCCGTGTCGGAGGCGAGCTGGCGCCACACACCCGGCAGGACCGGGCTCGGCTGGCGCTCCATCAGGTTCCTGGTGAACAGGGAGTACCGCATCACCGTGATGCGGTCGACGAGCTGGCGCGCGCGCACCCAGGTGAGCTCGCTCTGCTTTATGGTGCCGTCCAGGGACCCGGCAAGGCCTCCGAGCCTGGCGCGTTCGGCCGCGACCTCGGCCGCCTCGGAGGGGGCGTCCTTCGCCGGCGCGGGGCCGAGCTTGTCGATCTGCGACCGGACGGCGGCGAGCTCGGGACGCAGCGCCTCCGCGGTCTGCGTCATCGCCTCGAGCACCTCCTCGACCTTCGCACGCAAGGCACCCAGCTCCTCCTCGGACTCGGAGATGCGCTGCAGAGCCTTCTCGATCTCGGACAGAGCCGCGCCCGAGCGGCTGATCGCGGATGCGGCTTCGGGATGCAGGACGGCGTGCGGCGGCGGCTGGGGCGGATCCGCCTTGGGCCCGCTCGCGGCGGGGCCCGGCGGCGCCTTGGGGGCCTGCGCCGCCGTAGGCGCGATGGCGGCAAGCAGCGCCAGCAACAGCGTGAGGAGCGCGAGGGCCGTTGCGGCCAGCCCGCCCTCGAGAATGGCCGGGGGCGACGGGCAGAGGGAGTCCGCGCGCCGAATGCTCATTCGTTGACGGCTTGGCCGAAGCCGTGCTTGCGCGCGAACACGGGCGGCGTCGGCTCCTGGCGCATCTCGTGCACGTCGAGCAGGTCCTGCCGCGCCACCGCAATACCCGTCTCGATCACCACGTCGACCGGTCCCCCGGTCATGATGAGATGCTCGACGTCGTCGCGCCGGATGAGCACGAGCCTGCGTACCCTATCGACCTTCGCCTCCTCCATCACGCCGAGGCGCGGCTCCGCCTTCGGCGGGAACATCCAGCCGAGGCTGAAGCTCGTGTCGCCCGTCGTGAGCGCCCGATAGGTCCATAGGCCCGCGACGATCGCGGCCGCGAGAAGGAGCGCCAAGAACAGCCCCCAGACCAGCAACTCCATGTGCAGACTCCCCCTACGAAACCGCTCGAACCCTATCCTCGCCGCCCTCGAGGTGGGCCTTCTCCCGGGACTTCTCCTGGTGGGCCTTCTCCTGGGATCCGCGCGAAACCTCGCCCGCTCGCACTGCCCGGAAACCGATCGTGTCCTTCATCCCATCTTAACCCTATTGACGCCTCTCTTGAAGCGCGAACACGCCACCGCCGCCGGCCCGCTGCACGGTTCGGTGGCACTGCTGCATCCTGTGCAACCAGCGTCTGATGTGTACATGCGTCTAAATTTGGGCCTCCTCCTGCAAGGGCTGCAGACTTCGCTCACGCAGAATCAGCTAAGATTCGGCGGGATGGCCAGAATCAAGGCATTGATCGAGGCTCCGGGGCTCGCTCCGCCGGCGCGCGCAGCAGGTGGAAGCACGGCTCCCGTCGCCGTCGGCGTGGTCCTGCTCGGCGCTGCCGGGCTCGGTGCCGCGGCCTTCCATACCGGCAGCGTCGTCGAGCCCCTCGGCCTCGGGCTGCTGGCGCTTCTGGCTGCGTGCGGGGTGTTTCTCCTGTTCGGCCTCTGGTCGGGGTTCCTGCGCCTGAGTGAACGCGTCGCCGAGGCCGACATCGTGAAATCCGTCACGGACGGGCTCGACTGCGGCATGCAGATCGTGGACCGGGCGGGCAGCGTCGTTTACCGCAACCAGGCACTGCGGCGCCTTGCTGGCACCCGTACGGGCCGCCAGGCGACGCTGGAGGAGCTGTTTGCCGGCGAGCCGCAGTCGGCGGAGGCCTTCTACCGCCTGAGCCGTGCCGCTGAGCGCGGCGAGACGCGCGAGGAGGAGTTCTACATGCGCTGCACGGCGCTGGATGCGGCCGCCGGCTCCTGGCTGCAGGTGTCGGTGCACGCCTTTCCCGCCCCCACCGGGCGCAGGCGGGACGCAGGCCTGACGCTGTGGCAGGTGCGCGATGTGACGCGTGAGCGGACGCGCGAGATCGAGACCATCGGCGGCCTCAGGGCGACGCTTGCCTTCTACGACGACCTCCCGCAGGGCCTGCTGGCGGTGGCGGCGGACGGCCGCATCGCCCACGTCAACGCGACGCTGGCGCACTGGCTGGCGCTGCGGCCGGAGGCCAGCCGGACGCTCATGCTCGCCGACATCGTCTCGCCCGAGGGCGCGGACCTGATCCGCGCCGCTGCCCGCGCAGGCCGCATCACCCGCTTCGACCTGGACCTGCTGCGCGAGGACGGTCGCGTTGTGCCCGTGCATCTCGTGTGCCGCGGGCACGGGCTGCGCGGCGTGGTCTCGATCCTGGTGCTCGACCGCGGCGAGGCCCAGCAGGAGCGGGCACGGGGCCTCGGCGAGGCGCAGGCCGACCGGGTCACGCAGGCGGCCCCGTTCGGCATCGCCATCGTGGGCGCCGACGGCCGCATCGGCAACGCCAACGCGGCCTTCATGCGCATGTTCCTGGCCGAGGACGGCGTTCCCGAGAGCGTCTCCGACCTGGTCCCGGCCTCCGACGAGCGCGCCGTCGCCGACCTCGGCAAGGCCCTGCAGCGCGCCTATTCGGGCCGCTCCGTCGCCACCTCCGTGGAGGTCTCCATCGGCGCCCGGCGCGAGTTTGCCCGCCGCATCTACGTGACGCCCATCGGGCTCGGGACGCGCTCGCGCGAGGGCGCCATCCTCTATGCCATCGACGCCACCGAGCAGAAGGCGCTGGAGCTGAAGTTCGCCCACAGCCACAAGATGGAGGCGGTGGGGCAGCTGGCCGGCGGCGTGGCGCACGACTTCAACAACGTGCTCACCGCCATCATCGGCTTCTCCGATCTGCTGCTGCAGACGCACCGCCCCACCGACCCCGCCTATCGCGACATCATGAACATCAAGAGCAGCGCCAACCGCGCCGCGGGCCTGGTGCGCCAGCTGCTGGCCTACTCGCGGCGCCAGACCCTGCAGGCCGAGGTGCTGGAGCTGGGCGAGCTGCTCACCGATCTCTCCGCGCTCCTCAACAAGGCGCTGGGCGAGAAGATCGCGCTCAAGATTCTGCCGGGACGCGACCTGTGGCACGTCAAGGCCGACAAGACCCAGTTCGAGCACGTGATCATCAATCTGGCGGTGAACGCCAAGGACGCTATGCCGGACGGCGGCAGCCTCACCATCCGCACGCGCAACGTGAGCGAGCGCGAGAGCCTCAAGCTCGCCAACCACGGCGTGGCCGCCGGCGAGTATCTGCTGGTCGAGGTGGAGGACACGGGCGTCGGCATCCTGCCCGATGTGATCGGCCGCATCTTCGAGCCGTTCTTCACGACCAAGGAGGTGGGCAAGGGCACCGGCCTCGGCCTCTCCACCGTCTACGGCATCGTCAAGCAGACGGGCGGCTACATCTTCGCCGACAGCGAGGTCGGCAAGGGCACCACCTTCCGCATCTACCTGCCGCGCCACATCGTGGAGAGCGAGGAGGAGATTCCCCAGCGCGCCAGGAAGGCGGAGGTCAACCGCGACCTCACGGGCGTGGGACGGGTCCTGCTGGTCGAGGACGAGGACGTGGTGCGCAATTTCGCGGCGCGCGCCCTCTCGCGCCAGGGCTACGAGGTGCTGGAGGCCGGCACCGGCGTGGAGGCGCTGGAGATCATGCGGCGCGAGCAGCGCCGCGTGGACCTCGTCGTGAGCGACGTGATCATGCCCGAGATGGACGGGCCCACGCTGCTCAAGGAGCTGCGCAAGACCAAGCCGGACCTCAAGTTCATCTTCGTCTCGGGCTACCCCGACGACGCCTTCCGCCGGAGCCTCGACGACGGCCAGGACTACGCCTTCCTGCCCAAGCCCTTCACCCTCCCCCAGCTCGCCGCCAAGGTGAAGGAGGAGCTGGGCCGGTGAGTGGCGCGGTTCCTCTGCCCGCGCATCGCCGAGCTGCCGCGGACTCCGCCAACGCTGTCAGTCACTGACCTGATTGTCACAACGGCAAGCGCGACCTGCGTCGCTTTCAGCTCGCGCGCGCCGATGCCGACAGGAAGTGCACCGCCGTCTCGATGGCCAGGATGTAGCCGTAGGGGCCGGCACCGCAGATGACGCACCTGGCGGTGGGCGAGATGATCGAGTGCCGGTGCAATTCGTCCCGGGCGTGGATGTTGGAGATGTGCACCTCCACGACAGGACCGTCGAAGGCCTTGAGCGCGTCTACGAGGGCAATGGAGGTGAAGGAGAACGCGGCGGGATTGATGATGATGGCGTCGGCGTCGGTGCGCGCCTTCTGGACCAGGTCGACCAGTGCGCCCTCGTGGTTGGACTGGTGGAAGGTGAGCGAGGCGCCGAGCGTGCCGGCGCAATCCCGGCAGCTCGCCTCGATCTCGCCCAGGGTCGTCGTCCCATAGATGTGCGGCTCGCGCACACCCAGCAGATTGAGGTTGGGCCCATTCAGCACCATCAGGCGGACGGCCATCGCTCCTGCTCCGACAACTCTTGCTCCAACCCGATCGAGGCACATCTGGGATCGCGGCGAGCATAAGCTGCCTCGCCGCGCGAAGCCACCTCGCCTGACCCGGCGCCCCGGCAGGGTCGTGCTACCGGCCGGGTTTCTTGCCCTGCGGCGCCGGCCTGGGCAGGGAGGCGAAGTACGTGGCCAGCGCCTCGAGCTGCTTCTCGTTGAGGGAGTTGGCGACCGACACCATTACCGGGTTGGTGCGCGCTCCGCTCTGGTAGAACTTCACCGTGGCAATGAACGCTTCGGCCTTCCAGCCGATGATCGAGGGGATGCCGTTGTCGATGCCGTCGATGCGGTGGCAGCCCGTGCACTCCTGCGCCAGATGCCGGCCGTAGGCCTGGATCTTGGCGTCCTGGGCCCCAGCATCGCCGGCTTTCCACGCGCACAGGGCAAGCGCGGCGGCACCGGCCAGCCCGGCGATCGGCGCCAGGCGGGCCGATTTTGCAGGCGGCCGTTGCGTTTCGGTGTGCATGCCCCTCGCTCCGTCGCAGCCGCCCCCCGGCTTCGCATCGCCAAAGGCTTTCCGTTGGCCACCCGGGTTCCCTATATTTGCACGATAGACTATCCCTCGGCCGACGCCACGGCGCAGCCGACGCCGGGCCAATGCAAGACCGCAGCCGTCGCGCGGCTGCCGGCTGTCAACGTTACGTTAACGTCAACTTTGAATTAATCTGACATGCTGAGTTTAGCGTGATGTCGGGGCGCGATTCGCCCGAGCAAGGGAGAGAGTGGTCATGCCCGAGCTGGTGCTTATCGTCGTCTGCATCGTTGCTGCGTTCGCGCTGGCCATGTACCGGGCGCCGCTGTGGGCTTGGGCTGCCGGCGCCGCTGCGGCGCTGCTCCTCTGGCAGTCCGGCATGTTGCGCCTCCAGCTCGGCCCGCTCCCGCCCTGGCCGATCGTCCTCATCACCTGGTCCCTGGTCGCCATCCTGGGGGCACTGAGCGCACCGTCTCTCAGGCGCTCGATGCTGGTCCGGCCCCTCTACCGCAAGATCAAGGGCATTCTGCCCAGGGTCTCGGCAACGGAGCAGGAGGCCTTGAACGCCGGCACCATCGGCTTCGACGCCGAGCTGTTCTCCGGCCAGCCGGACTGGGAGAAGCTGCGCTCGGTCCCTCCCGTTACACTTACCGAGGAGGAGAAGGCCTTCCTGGATGGGCCGACCAACGAGCTGTGCCGCATGGTCAAGGACTGGACCATCCGGCACAACGAGAAGGAGATCCCCGCGGAGATCTGGGATTTCGTCAAGAAGCACGGATTCCTCGGCATGCTCATTTCCAAGGAGCACGGGGGCTTGGGCTTCTCGCCCCAGGCGCAATCGCTCATCCTGGGGCGCATCGCCTCGCGCTCTCCCGACGTGTGCACCATCGTCATGGTCCCGAACTCGCTGGGCCCCGGCGAGCTCATCGAGAAATACGGCACGCCCGAGCAGAAGCAGCACTACCTGCCGCGCCTGGCGCAGGGCATCGAGGTCCCCTGCTTCTCCCTCACCGGGCCCACATCGGGGTCCGATGCGGCCACCATGCGCGATGTCGGCTACGTGACGCGGGGCATGCACGAGGGCCGGGAGGTGGTCGGCATCCGCCTCTCGTGGGAGAAGCGCTACATCACGCTCGGGCCCAACGCCACCCTCGTCGGCCTGGCGTTCCGGGTGTTCGACCCCGACAACATCCTGGGCCATGGCGAGGATCGCGGGATCACCGTCGCCATGGTTCCCGCCAATCATCCCGGCGTGGAGATCGGCCGGCGCCATCTCCCCTCGGGCGTCGCGTTCCCCAACGGCCCCAACTGGGGCCGGGACGTGTTCATCCCGATCGACTGGGTGATCGGCGGGGAGAAGATGGTAGGCCAGGGCTGGCGCATGCTGATGGAATGCCTCGCCGCGGGCCGCTCCATCTCGCTGCCCTCCTCCGCCGCGGCCGGAGCCAAGTCGCTCCTGCGCAATACCAGTGCCTATGCGCGCATCAGGAAGCAGTTCGACCTCCCCATCGGCAGGATGGAGGGGCTCGAGGAGCCGCTCGCGCGCATGGTGGAGAATGCCTATGTCAACGAGGCGGCGCGGTCGGTCACCGCGTCGATGGTGAGCCGCGGCGAGAAGCCCTCCGTGATCTCCGCCATCATGAAGTACCAGACCACCGAGCGCATGCGCCGCTCGCTCAACGACGCCATGGACCTGCACGGCGGCAAGGGCGTGTGCGACGGACCTTCCAACTACCTGCAGACCGCCTACCAGATGATGCCGGTAGCGATCACGGTGGAGGGCGCCAACATCCTCACGCGCTCGCTCATCACCTTCGCGCAGGGGGCACTGCGCTCGCATCCCTATCTCTACAAGGAGATCCAGGCCTGCCAGGACCCGGACGAAGAGCGGGGGGTCGAGGCCTTCGAGACCGCGTTCCTCGACCATGTCTCCTTCGCGACCTCGAACGTGTTCGGCGCGCTCTTCCACAACCTCACCTTCGGCCTGTTCGCCCACGTACCGGAGAAGGCCTACGGAACGGCGCAATGGTACCGGCAGCTGTCGCGCTCCTCGCGCAACTTCGCGCTGGTGGCCGACCTCGCGGTGGCCGTGCTGGGCGGCGGCCTCAAGACCCGGCAGAAGATCACGGGGCGGCTCGCCGACGCGCTCTCCGAGCTCTACCTCGTCTCCTGCGTGCTGAAGCGCTGGGAGGACGACGGCAAGCCCGTCGCCGACGCCAGCATCGTGGCGCTCAGCGCCCGCAACGGGCTCTACCGCTTCCAGGAGGCGATGCGCGGCGCCATCGACAACTTCCCCTCGCTGCCGGTGCGCTGGCTGATGCGCGGCGCGGTGTTCCCTCTGGGTGCGCACTACAAGCCCGCCCCGGACTGGCTCGGCCACAAGTGCGTGGAGCTGGTGCTGACGCCCGGCGAGGTGCGCGACCGGCTCACCCGCTTCATCTACGTATCGCAGGATCCCGGCGATCCGACCGGCCTGCTCGAGGTCACCCTCGCCAAGGTGGTGGCTGCCGAGGCCGCGGAGAAGAAGCTCGACCGCGCCGTGCGGTCGGGCCAGGTGCGGCGCGTGCACGGCACCGACTGGATCGCGGACGCCGCCAAGATCGGCATCGTCTCCGACGAGGAGGCGCGGCTCCTGCACGAGGTGGAGACGCTGACCGCCCGCGTGATCGCCGTCGACCATTTCGATCCGGCCGAGGTGAAGCCGCACTACATGACGCCAGGCCACAACACGCTCGCGGCGCAGTCGGCGGCTGCGGAATGAGGTAAAAGCATGGTCGATGTGAATGCACTGAGAGACTGGCGCTTCTCGGTCGACGTGCAGGGCATCGCCTGGGCGGTGTTCGACCGGGAAGGCGAGAGCCAGAACTCCTTCAGCCGGCGCGCGCTGGAGGAGCTCGGCGCCATCGTCGAGCGCACCGAGCAGGGCGTGCGCGAGCAGTCGGTCCGGGGCCTCGTCATCATCTCCGGCAAGGAGAAGGGCTTCATCGTCGGCGCCGATGTGCGCGAGTTCGAGCAGCTCAGCGACGAGCGCCAGGTGATCGAGAGCGTGAGCCTCGTCAACTCCTACCTCGACCGCATCGAGCGCCTGCCCGTCCCCGTCGTCGCCTGCATCCACGGCTTCTGCCTCGGCGGCGGGCTCGAGCTGGCGCTCGCCTGCCACTGGCGCATCGCGACCCGCGACGACGGCACGCGTCTCGGCTTCCCCGAGGTGAAGCTCGGCATCTTCCCCGGTTTCAACGGCACCGCGCGTTCGATCCGGCAGGCGGGCGCGCTCGCTGCCATGCCCCTGATGCTGACGGGCTCCATGATCCGGGCCACGGTGGCACGCGGCATGGGGCTCGTCGACGAGCTGGTGGCGAGCCCCCTCAACCTGCCGTGGGCCGCGCGCAAGGCCGTCGAGCGCAACCGCAGGTCCAAGCCGGCGTCGCTGTGGAAGGACATGGCCCGGCAGTGGCCGGGACGCGCGCTGCTCGTCAGGAAGATGCGCTCTGAGACCGCCAGCAAGGTGAGCGAGAGCCACTACCCCGCCCCGTTCCGGCTGATCGACCTGTTCGAGGCCTGGGGCGGCAACCTGGACGCCATGAAGGCCGCCGAGACGCGGGCTTTCGCGCCGTTGATGATGGGCGACACGTCGCGCAACCTGCGCCGCGTTTTCAAGCTGATGGAGATGCTCAAGGCCCAGGCGCCTAAGGAATCGCCCTTCAAGCCGCTGCGCGTGCACGTCATCGGTGCCGGCGTGATGGGCGCCGATATTGCCGGCTGGTGCGTCGCATCCGGCATGGAGGTGTCGCTGCAGGACGTGAACGCCGACCAGATCGCCAAGGGTGTCGCCGCGCAGAAGAAGCTCTTCGCCCGCAAGTTCCGGACCAAACCGCAGCGCGACGCCGCCGCGGTGCGGCTGATCTCCGATCCCACAGGCGCCAACATCTCCCGCGCCGACGTGGTGATCGAGGCAATCCTGGAGCGCCTCGAGACCAAGCAGAGCCTGTTCAAGTCGATCGAGGGCAAATTGAAGCCCGGCGCCGTGCTTGCCACCAACACCTCCTCCCTCATGATCGAGGAGATCGCCAAGCCGCTCGCCGATCCGGGCCGCCTGGTCGGCCTCCACTTCTTCAATCCGGTCGCCCAGCTGCCGCTGGTCGAGGTCATCCGGGGCAAGGATACGCGCCCGGAGGAGGTCGAGAAGGCCTGCGTCTTCGTCACCGCCATCGACAAGTTCCCGCTGGTGGCCAAGAGCAGCCCCGGCTTCGTCGTCAACCGCGTGCTCGGCCCCTACATGATGGCGGCGCTGATGCGCGTGGAGCAGGGCGAGCCCATGGAGAAAATCGACGAGGCGGCGCGCGCCTTCGGCATGCCCATGGGGCCCGTGGAGCTGGCCGACACGGTGGGCCTCGACGTGTGCGCCAGCGTCGGCAACATCCTGAAGCTGGCGCCGCCCGGTGGCACCCGCCTCGACCAGATGGTGGCGGCGGGCAAGCTCGGCAAGAAGACCGGCGAGGGCTTCTACGTCTGGAAGAACGGCAAGCCCCAGAAGAAGCAGCCGGACAAGGCCTGGGACAGGGCCGAGCTGGAGCGGCTCGGCCGCGAGCTGGTCGACCCGCTGATCCGCGAGGCCGAGCGCGTGCGCGACGAGAGGATCGTGGAGAGCACCGACCTCATCGACGCCGGCCTCGTCTTCGGCACCGGCTTCGCCCCCTTCCGCGGCGGCCCGCTGCACTTCGCCGCGAGCGAGCACAAGTCCAACGTAGAGGTGCTGCGGCGGCCGGCGGTGGCTTAGGCACCACACCCGTCATCCCGGAAGCCGAGCCCCGGACTTGATCCGGGGCGAGGCTATCCGGGACCTCGGGCAACGAGTCGAACCTCCCGAGGTCCCGGCTCCGAGCGCTGCTCGCCTTCGGCGCGCATCGCTCGGGCCGGGATGACGGGTGCAATGAAGGAGCCCCAGATGAACCAGACCCTGCGGCGCGTGGCGGTGATCGGCGGCGTGCGCATCCCGTTCTGCCGCTCCAACACGCTCTATGCCGACAAGTCGAACCTCGAGATGCTGACCGCCGTGCTCGACGGCCTCGCCGACAAGTACAAGCTGGCCGGCGTGCACATCGACGAGGCGGCGGGCGGCGCCGTGGTCACCCACTCCAAGGACTGGAACCTCGCGCGCGAGGCGGTGCTGGGCTCCAAGCTGGCACCCACCACGCCCGGCATCACCATGCAGCAGGCGTGCGGCACCAGCCTGCAGGCCGCCATGGGGATCGCCGCCAAGATCGCCGTCGGCCAGATCGAGAGCGGCATCGCCATGGGCTCCGATACGACCTCGGACGCGCCCGTCGTGTTCAAGGAGAAGTTCGCCCATCGCTTGATCGAAGCCCAGAACGCACGCTCCACGGGCGATCGGCTCAAGGCATTCAAGGGCTTCCGGCCCTCGGAGCTGGCGCCGCAGGCGCCCAGCCAGGGCGAGCCGCGCACCGGGCTCTCCATGGGCCAGCACGCCGAGCTGATGGCGCAGGAGTGGGGCGTCACCCGCGCCGCGCAGGACGAGCTCGCCTACGAGAGCCACAAGAAGGCGGTCGAGGCCTACCGCTCGGGCTACATGGACGACCTCGTGGTGCCGTTCGCCGGCGTGTTCCGCGACAACAATATGCGCGAGGACATCAGCCTGGAGCGGATGGCCAGCCTGAAGACGGCGTTCGACAAGTCCGAGCGCGGCACCCTCACCGCGGCCAACTCCACGCCGCTCACCGACGGCGCTGCCGCGGTGCTGCTGGCCTCGGAGGAATGGGCGACTCAGCGCGGCCTGCCGGTGCAGGCCTGGCTCGTCGATGCCCAGACCACCGCCCTTAACTTCGTCGCCGGCGAAGGGCTGCTGATGGCGCCGACCGTGGCGGTGTCGCGTCTTCTGGGGCGCAACAACCTGGCGCTCCAGGACTTCGACTTCTACGAGATTCACGAAGCGTTCGCCGCCCAGGTCCTGGCCACGCTCAGGGCCTGGGAGGATCCGGTCTACTGCAAGACCCACCTCGGCCGCGATCAGCCGCTGGGCTCCATCGACCGCAACCGCATGAACGTCCACGGCTCGAGCCTGGCCTTCGGCCACCCGTTCGCGGCGACCGGGGCGCGCATCCTCGGCAACCTGGCCAAGCTCCTCTCCCAGCACGGCGGCCGCGGCCTCATTTCCATCTGCACGGCGGGCGGCATGGGCGTGGCGGCGATCCTGGAGGGCCGCAAAGCGGCGGCGATGCAACTGGCGGCCTAGCGCCTCGCCCCCGCCGCCTTCCTCGGCGGCCTTGGGACCGCCGAAAAATTCGGCCGCCAGGGCGGCTGCGGAGGCCGCCTGGCGGCGTTCTGCGTCGCCCCGTACCCCTCGGCTCGTCCCGGCAAGGCGGCCGCCAGCGGCCAGTTTTGTCGGGTACCGGCAACTCTGGCGTTTGTGTTGACGGCGGGCCACGGTGCTCCCGCTCCGGGCACTCGTGTCGGCGCTGCAAGACGTGTGGCCGCCGGCGCTACTGGCGCGAGGTGTAGAGGGTGAACTCGCCCTTCTCGACCCGGGGGCCGAGGCCCGCCACCAGGGTGGCAACGGCGCTCTCGCCGAAGGCGGCGACCAGGTCCGTCAGGGCTGCGTAGATGGCGGCATAGGCCATCATCTCGGGGGCGACGCCGCTCTCCGCGCCTTCGTCCCAGGCCTGCAAGATGAAATTGAGCGCCTTCAGGCTCTCGTCGCTGCGTTCCGCCAGCGCCAGCATGATTTCCCTCTCCCCTTCCGTCGGCGCCGACCCTTCCCCGGGCGCCCTCGGGAGAAACCCCTAGCATGCGGTGCGGTGTCCGCTATCCTCGGCGTGGTTAAGGATTAATTCCGAGGCGGCTTAGGGCGTGGCCCTGGTGCCACTCGATCGAGGTGCCAGGTCTCGGTGCCAGGCTTGAGGAAGACCTGCAGCAGCAGCGGCGCCGGCTCCGGAAAATCGGGAACCTGAAAACCGTCACGGGGCGGTCTTGGCGAGAGACTCGGCGATCTCTGCGCCCTCGTTGAGGAAGCGGGCGATGGCCGTCTGGGCGGAGGCGGAGCAGACGCTGTAGGTGCGGCTGTAGCTGCGATAGCCGTTATTGAAGCCGCGCGTGAGCCTTGCCCGGCGCAGCGCCGTGGACCCCTCGTTGTCCATCAGCTCCTTCATCTGGTCGCGCCACTTCTGGCCATCGCTGGCGCCGCACAGCTCGCGCAGGTAGTGCACGGCCCCCAGGATCTCGCTCAGGCGCAGCAGCTTCTCGTCGTAGGGCCTGGTGTCGCTGGGCGCCTGCGCAAAGCCGGCGCCGGCGGCCGTCAGCATCAGGGAGGCGGCCAGCGCAACCGCGCCTGCACCCTTGGCGCTCCCCGGCGTCATGCGCATCGTCCGGAGCCTCCTTGCTCGCTCGCCGTCTTCTGCCCCTTCGTCGCTACCCATTGTAGGCGGCGGCCGGATGCGGGCCAAGCGGTGCCCTACAGCGCTCACCGCGCCCCCTGCAGCAACGCCCAGGCGCGGCGCACGAAATCGGGCGCCGCCTCAGTCAAGGGCAGCGTGTCGATGGCGTCGAGCGGCACAAAGCGGGCCGTCGCGGCGTCGCTGCCCGCTACCGGCTCTCCGTCGACCCAGCGTCCATACCACACGATGATGACGTAGTGAGCGAGCAGCCCGCCCGCCGCATCGCGGCGCATGACCTCGTGAATGTCCACCAGCCCCGCAAGCTCGGCCGTCACCCCGGTCTCCTCGCGCACCTCGCGCAACGCCGCCGCGCGGGCCGGCTCCCCCGGCTCGATGTGGCCGCCCGGCAGGCTCCAGAAGCCCTGCAGCTCGCCTTTGCCGCGCTCGACCAGGAGCACCTCCCGGCCCCGGAAGATAGCGGCGCTGGTCCCGCAGCGCGGCCATTGCCGACTGTCTCGCATGTTCAGGTTCCAGGTCCCAGGTGTCAGGTTCCACCTGTGAGTAACAGACTTGCTGCCACGCTCACAGGCAACCTGAAACCTGAAACCTGAAACCTGAAACCTGAAACCTTGTCAGGCCTGCATGCCGAGCGCGCTCGAGAGCTCGCGCAGCGTCGCCTTTTCGGCGTCGCTCACCGGGACGCCGCCGAAGCCCATGAAGCCTCCCTCGTTGGCGGCCTCGGCGGCGCCTTCGGCGATGTGATGCAGCCAGGTCTTGAAGCCCGGCGCGTCGCCCGGCGCCTTTGCATCGATGAGGGTGGCCACGTCGTGCAGCGCCGCCATCGACTTGGCCTTCACGTCCGCGACCTTGGCGCCGCTCAGCGTCGCCTTGAGCCGGTCGCGCGCCGCCTGGCGTCCCTCGCTGGTCTCGAACTCCGCCGCCACGGCCCGCACCAGGTCGTTGGACTGCGGGTCGGACCTGGCGGCGATCAGACTGCGGCCGGTCGCCATGCTCTCCTTGAGCACGCCGAGGAGCCCGCTCGGCTCGGCTGCCGTCACTGCCATCCCCGAGAGCATCACGCTCTCCAGGACCTGCTGCCACTCTTGAGGCGTGAAGGTCGTCTTGTTGGCCATCGTCGCGGTTCTTTCTCCAGTGGCTGGTAAGGGCTAGTGCCTGACGAGATCGGGAGGGACCTTGCCGCCGTGCTCGGTGAGCTTGCGCATGACCTCCTTGTGCAGCCACACGTTCATGACGGCTGAGTCTTTGGTGTCGCCGGTGTAGCTGAGCTCCTGGGCGAGCTTCCTGCGCGCGTCCTGGCCGCTGTCCATCTCGAGCAGCTTCATGAGATCGACGATGGACCTGCGCCAGTCGAGCTTCTGGCCCGCCTTGGCGGCACGCTTGTCGAGCACGGCGGCAATGTCGACCTCGACGGCGCCCGATGCAGCGGGAGGTGTCGTGGCGGGAGGCTTCTCCTTCGTGGCCGGCTTGGCCTCCGAGGTCGGCGTGGGGATTGGCGTCGAGTCGGTCGCGCCCCGCCCCTCGTCGCGGTGCGCTTGTGCGGCAGGCGGCGCCGATGGGACTCCCGCCCGGCTCCCCAGAATGGACGACATGATGCTTCCTAGAATTGACATCTCATGCTCCTCGAGCCGGACTCGCGTCTCCCTCGCTGCGGCGTGGACGGACATCGATCCGGGATGACTGCGCGCGGGATCACGCGGCGCTTGCCGAGGTCTGCGCGCTCGCCTGCATTGTCACCGGCGCCGGACACGGCAAAAATCGGGGAAACCCCTATGCGGGGTTGCGCGCAACCCCTGAAATGCACGGTTGGCATGGCCGTGCGAACGCCCGCGGCGGGGAGGGAGGCGGTGCGAGTGGAGCCACGCGGTTGCGGCGGTCCCTCTCCCCTTTCGGGACGGTGGAATGGGAGAACATCCGGGTAGGGAAGCCCGCGCTCCCAACCCCTTCCCGCGAGAGGAAAGGGGAGTAGGTCCCGTCAACCGGCCTGCGCCACGGTCGGGGCGTCGCCGGCCACGGTGGTGCGGCGCACGTCGCGGGGCTGGGTATGGTCGAACCGGCGCCCGCGATGCATGGTCTGGCGGTTGTCCCACATGACGAGGTCGTGCGGCCGCCACTTGTGCACGTGCACGAACTCCTTCTGCGTGGCGTGCTCGGTCAAGTCCCTGAGCAGCAGCCGCGCCTCGGGCATCCGCAGTCCCAGGATGGTCCCCGCATGCGAGGAAAGATAAAGCGACCTGCGCCCGGTGACGGGGTGCGTGCGCACGAGGCGCTGGCGCACCGGCTTGAACATCTCCTTCTCCTCCTCGGTGTAGTCGATGAAGCCCAGCGAGCCGCGCGAGTACATCAGCGAGTGCTCGCACACATGATCCTCGATCTCCCGCTTCGTCGCCTCGTCCAGCGCATCGTAGGCCGCGCGCATGTCGGCGAACTCGGTGTCGGCGCCTTCGGGTGCAGGCCCGCGCGCGGAGAGCAGCGAGTACTTGGACGGCACGGCCCGGAACGAGCTGTCCGAGTGCCACAGCATGTTACCGAGGTTGAAGGCGTGCTGGCGGCTGTCTCGCGCGAGCGGCTTGTGCTCCTTGTCGAGGTTGGAGACATCGTTCATGCCGACCGGCAGGCGGCGGTCCTCCATCTTGGTGATGTTGCTGCCGCGCGGGTTCTCCAGGTTCCCAAAGTTCAGGGAGAACGCCATCTGCTTCTCGTCGGTGAGCGTCTGGTCGCGGAACACGAGCACGGCATACGTGTCCATGCCGGCCTCGATAGCCGCCACCTCCTCCGGCGCTATGGGCCGGGCGATGTCGATGCCGGAGACCTCACCCACGAACACGGTGCCGATCTGGCGGATGCTGATGGACATGGCGGCATCTCCTCTTGGCTTCCGGGTCAGCCTTTTTTCTTCCCCAGGGTATTTGTAGCGCGGAACGCGGCCCCGATCTCATGCAACCTTGCGAACGCGCGGTGTGCGCTTCGCGCGTATCTTCTTCGAAGGTTGGTTCGGGCGCTAGCGCTCCGTCTCCGACGTTTCATCGCATTTGTCATGCCGGGGCTTGTCCCCGGCATCCAGCCCATTGCGAGCTTCCGAGCAAGGGGATAGCTGGATTCCGGCGACAAGCGCCGGAATGACACCCGTATGAGCCGGTCGGTGTCACACTACTGGCGAGACCCGACCTCGGGGTTTTGGTGTCCCCCGGTTTTCGGCGCTGACTCGATCTACAGGAGCGCCGTGCGGAAGCGCGCGCGGGTGGTGGCGGGGTTGAGGTCGCGCTTGTAGGGCGGCGGGTCGGTGGGCTTGACGCGCAGGAGCACGAAGGCGGTGCCGTTGCCCTCGCGGATCAGGCGCGCCCCCTCGGCGAGCTCTGGCCCCTTCTCCACGGTCAGCGTGCGCTTGATGCCGGAGCCGGCGGCGATCTTCTCCAGGTCGACGCCGAGGCTCGTGTGGCTCTTCTGGTAACCGGTCTCGCCATAGTGGCCGTTGTCGACGCACACGATGGCGAGGTTGGCCGGGTTCAGGATGCCGATGGTGGCGAGCGAGCCGACGTTCATGAGCAGCTCGCCGTCGCCCGTGACCACCAGCACGCGCTTGTCGGGCCGCGCCAGTGCGAGGCCGAGGCCGATCATGGTGGCGCCGCCCATGGCACCAGCCATGGAGTAGGTGTGCGCGCCGTCGCCCGTGATGGCTGCCACGTCGCGCGAGGTGCCGGCGAGGCCGGCGACGAAGAGGAGGTCCTCGTGCCTGCCGATCAGGGCTGGCACCGCCTCCAGGCGGTCGAGCACGAACGCCGGCGCCATCGCCTCGGCCATCGCCTTGGTCGGAGTTTTCATTGCTCTTCCCTCTAGAACTTCTTCGCGCCGATCAGCTTCTGCGTGAGCAGCACCGCCACGGCATTGCCGGCCTGGAACACCATGGTGAGCGCGGCCGAGACCGTCTCGAGCACGTCGTCCGGCGACTCGGAGCGCAGGCAGATCACGCCCATGGCCTCCAGCACCGCCTGGGTCGCCTGGCCCATGGGGTACTGCCACGGATTGCCCTCGCCGAAGTCGCCGCGCATGGATACGAGCGTCAGGAACGGGAAGGCGCCGCCCTTGGTGAGGGAGAGCATGTTGATGCAGTTGCCGACGCCGCTGCTCTGCATGAGCAGTACGCCGCGCGCGCCGCCGAGGTCGGCCCCGGCGAGCAGCGCCACGCCCTCCTCCTCGGTGGTGAGCGCCACCGAGTGCACCCCCGGGTCGGCCAGCGAGCGATCGATCAGGATGCGATGGCCGGCATCCGGCACGTAGGCGAACTGGGTGACATTGTGCTGGCGCAGGAGGTCGTAGACCTGGTCCTGCCAACCGGCCGCGGCGGTCTCAGCCTCAGTCATGGTGGTCGTCCATCTCCCCGCTTCTCCCGGCTCTGGCGTGGGTTGGGCCTGCCCCCGGCCTTCGCCGGGGTTGACGCAGCCTACTCAATCCCGTTGATCGCGCGCCATACCTTCATCGGCGTAAGAGGCATGTCGATGTGGGTGACGCCGTAGTCGGCGAGCGCATCGATGACCGCGTTGACGATGGCCGGCGGGGCACCGCAGCAGCCGGCTTCGGCTCGCTGAAGGGGGAGCCGTCGCGCCTGGTCCTGACCGGCGACTTGGTGGGGATCGGCCCATGCCCGGCCGCGACCCAGTCCTTGCCGGTGAGGACGAGCAGCACGCCGGCCGCCGCCCGCGCCCTGCTGACATTGATGGCGGCGATTTTCGCATGTGCTCGTTCGGAGCGCAGGATCGCGGCCCAGGCCTGGCCCGGAAGGTTGACATCGTCGATGTAGGTGGCGGTGCCGGTGATGAAGCGCTGGTCCTCCAGGCGCGGCACCGACCGGGTCAGGCCTTCCAGGTCTTTCATGCTCGCCCCAGCTGCCAGTCGGGTTGGACGCACCGCAAATCTAGCGGCGGCGGGCGCGTTGTCGAGCGCATCCGCTGCAACGCGGGGGCTCACGTTGTGAGCAACCTCAGGACGAGCGAGAGGTTGTTGGCGGGCATCTCCTCGATTGCCGGTCGGGAGAAGCCCTGCGTCCGCGCCAGCGCTGCGACGGCCTCGAGATCGCGCACACCCCACGCCGGGTTCCGGGCGCGCAGCCCTGCATCGAATGCCTCGTTGCTGGGCGCGGTGTGGCGCCCGTCGCGTTTGTAGGGCCCGTAGAGATAGAGCACGCCGCCGGGAGGCAGCACACGCGCCGCACCGCGCATCAGGCCCTCCGCCGCCGTCCAGGGCGAGATGTGGATCATGTTGATGCACAGGACGGCATCGGCGGCCTCGATCGGCCAGGCCGGTGCCGACGCATCGAGGTCGAGCGCCGGGCGGATGTTGGGAAGGCCCGAGCCTGTGCGCCAGGCCTCGATGCTGGCCCGGTGGCCCGGGTCCGGATCGCTCGGGCAGAAGTCGAGGCCGGGGAACGCGCGGGCGAAACAGGCGACGTGCTCGCCCGTGCCGCTCGCTACCTCGAGGACCAGCCCGCGCCGGGGCAGGTACCGCTTCAAAACTGCGACGATGGGGTCGCGATTGCGCGCCGTTGCAGGGGCATGGAGGCGCCCATCACCAGCCGGCGCCGTCATGGGGTCAGACCCGCAGGGTCTGACCCCACGCCAACAACACCGCAGGTCTGCAGCGCGGCGATATCCCGTGCGGAGAGCCCCAGCTCGCCCAGGACCTCGGCGTTGTGCTCGCCCAGGCGCGGAGCGCCGAGGCGCAGCCCGGGGGGCGTTCCGGAGAAGCGCGCCGCAGGGCGCGTCTGGCGGATGCGGCCCACGACGGGGTGGTCGCTCTCCATGAGACTCTCGCCCGCCAGCACCTGCGGGTGGGCGATCACCTGGTCGCGGGTCAGCACCGGCGCGCAGGGCACGCCTTCCGCCTCCAGGCGCTCCAGCCATTCCTCCGTGGTACGCGATTTCAGGACATCCTGGGTCATCTGCAGGCGCGCGTCGATGTTCTGGTCGCGCAGCGCGGGGGTCCTGAAGCGCTCGTCCTCGAGCCACTGCGGGCGGTCGAGCGCGCGGCTGAGCGCCGCCCATTCCTTGTCGGTCATGACCGCGACCGTCATGAAGCCGTTCTGGGTCTCGTAGATCAGGTCGATGAAGCTGGCCGCGGTGCGCACCTCCACCTTCTGCCCGACGAACGTCTGCGCGCTCATATCGGAGGCCCACAGGAAAGCGAGCACGGCATCCAGCATGGAAAGCCGCACGTGCTGGCCCTTGCCGGACTTGAGCCGCGCCACCAGGGCGGCCGTGATGGCCTGCGCGGCCGTGACGGCGGTGAGCTTGTCGGGCAGCACCGTGCGAATGAGGCGCGGGCGCGCGGCATCCGAGCCGCCCTGCACGCTGGTGAGGCCCGACAGTGCCTGGATGATGGGGTCGTAGGTCGGCTTGCCCGCATAGGGCCCGCTCTCGCCGAAGCCGCTGATCGAGACGTAGACGATGTTCGGAGCAACGGCGCGGATCGCTGCCTCGTCGATGCCGAGCCGCTCCACCACGCCGGGCCGGAAATTCTGCACGAATACGTCGGCGGTGGCGGCGAGGCGCTTGAGCAGGTCGCGCCCCTCGCTCTTCTTGAGGTCGAGGGCGACCGAGCGCTTGTTGCGGTTGAGGTTGAGGAACTGCGCGGAGAACCCGCGATGGCGGTTGCTGAGGGAGCGGGTGTGATCGCCCCGCATGGGCTCCTCCACCTTGATCACGTCGGCGCCCTGATCGGCCAGGATCATGGTCGCCCACGGTCCAGACAGCATGGAGCTGAGATCGACGACCCGGATGCCGTCCAGGGGACCCATGGCACTCCTCCTTCAGGGTTGCGGCAGGCTCGAGGGCTGGTTGATGGCGGGCCTCGCCACCGAGGCGCGCACCACCGGGATGTCGGCATCGGCGAGCGGGGCCATATGCTGCTTGCGCGCCAGCGCCTTCTCGATCCAGGGCCCCAGCTCCTCGGCCTTGCGGCGCTCGCGCTCGGCAGCCTCGGCCGCAAGCTCGGGCAGCACCTCGCGGCCCAGGAGCTCCATGGACTCGCAGATGTGCTCGTGCCGGTTGCGGCCGGCCTGCTGCAACAGGATGATCTGGTCCACCCCGGCCGCCTCGAAGGCGCGGGCATGCGCACGGAAGTCGGCGGCCGTGCCGATGCCGCCGGAGCCCTGGAAAGCGCTCTCCATGCTCTCCCTGCGCGCGGCGTTGACGTCGAGCATGGGGCCGGCGCCGCGCTCCTTCTGGAAGGTCTCGAACAGCCGCGAGCGGCCGGGTACGGTGTCGTGGGTGACGAGCGCCGAGATGGCGAAGCGGAAGAACTCGAAGCCTTCGAGCCCGCGCCGTCGCGCCTCGTCGCGGTCGGCATGGAGCGAGAAGGCCGAGACCATGGCAATGTTGGCATTGACGCTGTGGCCGAGCGGCACGCACTGGTCGCTCTTGACGATGTCGTAATAGATCCGGCTCCAGGTGCGCGCCTCTGCCTCGTCGATGAAGGAGAAGGCGAGGGCGCCGAGTCCCCGGCTCGCGGCGATGCGGATGGTTTCGCGGTTGGAGCAGGCCATCCACATCGGCGGGTGCGGCTTCTGGACGGGCTTCGGCAGCACGTTGCGGCAGGGCATCGTGAACGAGCGGCCCTCGAAGCCGGGATAGGGCGACATGACCATCATGTTGGCGATCTGCTCGGCGGCTTCCAGGGCCATGGCGCGCTTCTCCTTGGCCGGGATGCCGAAGCCGCCCAGCTCCAGCCGGGTCGCGCCCTCGCCGATGCCCAGCTCCGCCCGACCGTTGGAGACGAGGTCGAGCATGGCCACCGCCTCGGCGGTGCGCGCGGGGTGGTTGTAGTTGGCGATCACCTGGCGGATGCCGTGCCCCAGCCGGATGCGCTGCGTGCGCGCGGCGGCGGCGGCGAGGAACACCTCCGACGCCGAGCAGTGCGAGTATTCCTCGAGGAAATGGTGCTCCACCGCCCAGGCGTAGTGGATGCCGAGCCGGTCGGCGAGTTCGACCTGGTCGAGCGCGTCCTGCACCAGCCGGCGCTCGTCGTCGGGGCCCCAGGGGCGCGGCAGCTGCAATTCGTAGAAGATGCCGAATTTCATTGGACGCCTCTCCCCTTTCCGCTTTGTCGGCAGCGTCCGATTAACCCGCGCCGTTGGCAAGCCCCGGCAGTGCGGGGCAGCCCCCTCCACCCGTTATCCCGGACAGACCCGGATCAAGTCCGGGGGAGCGGCACGCGAGCAGCGCTCCGATCCGGGACCTCGTGAGATTAGGCTCGACTCGTTCGACGAGGTCCCGGATAGCTTCGGGCTGCGCCCTCAGCTTCCGGGATGACGGGGGGCTCAGGCGCGATGATAGGGATGGCCGCTGAGGATGGTGGCGGCACGGTAGAGCTGCTCGGCCAGCACGATGCGGGCGAGGCCGTGCGGCAGCGTGAGGGCGCCGAGGGAGAGCTGCAGATGGGCGGCGTCGCGCACGGCGTCGCCCAGGCCGTCTGGCCCGCCGATCAGGAGGGCAGCAGCCTTGGCACCGCCGTCCCTGGCCTTGGCGAGGACGCGGGCGAAGGCCTCGCTGGTGAGCGCCTTGCCGCGCTCGTCGAGGGCAATGAGGAATTCCGCCTCGCGCGCGAGCTTCAAGAGTGCCACACCTTCCTCCTCGCGGCGCCTGGCGGCATCGGCGGCGCGGCTCTCGCCCAGCTCGTGCCAGGCGACGGGGGCAAGTCCCAGTCGTTTGGCGAGCGGCGCGAAGCGGTCGCGGTACTTGTCGAGGAGGGCGCGCTCGGGCCCCTCCCTGAGACGGCCCACGGTACAGATGATCAGGCGCATGACCGTGTCATGCCGGGACTTTGTTCCCGGCATCCAACCCACCGCTCGCTCCGGCACTCGCTTCTCGCTGGATCCCGGCAACAAGTGCCGGGATGACAAGGGAGTCGCAACGTCGCAACGCGGCGATGACTACGCGCGGACGAGCCGGCGGCTAATGCGCGACGGCCTCGCTCGGGCGCTCGGCCGACCACATCTTCTCGAGGTTGTAGAACTCGCGCACTTCGGGGCGGAACACGTGCACGATGATGTCGCCGATGTCGATCAGCACCCAGTCGCACTGCGGCTGGCCTTCGATGCGGGCCTTGCCGAAACCCTCATCCTTGAGCCTGCGCTGCACCTGCTCGGCGACGGCGCCGACGTGCCGGTCGGACCGGCCCGAGGCGATCACCATGTAGTCCCCGATCGACGATTTGTCCTTGATGTCGATCGTCACCACGTTCTCCGCTTTGGCGTCGTCCAGCCAGGCGAGGACGTAAGTGAGCAGGTCTTCCGAGCCGTGCCGGGACACGAGCTCGGCCGGAGGCGTGCTCTTACGAGCACCCTCGAGTGCGCGTGGCATCGTTTGCTGGGTATCCTTCTGTCATCAAACCCTGTGCGGGCAAACCCTGTGCGGGCGGGAGCGCCCCGGGCCGCTCGAAAGCCGGCCAAGAACGCGGGCTGCGAACCCGACACACGCGAGATTCGCTACCGCTTGTAAAATAGCCCGTTGCCCTCGTTCTTTTCAAGGCCCGTTGCGATGGAGGCCTGCCTCATCTGTGCCAATCGCGGCAGCGTCTGCGCGGGTGCAGGCCAGTGCCAAAGCTGAAGCGGGCCCTGGGCGATCTCAGGGGTCCCATCACCCTCGGGGAGCGTGGTCCCGCCCGAGGGAGTCTCAGCACGGCACACATTCGGTCTTGCGCCTGGCACCCGGGGTTTGCGCGCCGGACTTCGAGATGTTGCAGCCTCCGGTGATGCGCGCCCTTCGGCCTGGACCGCATGCTCCATCGTTGACGACTATCACCTCGCCGCATCTCACAGTCCCCGGCGGAGGAGTGCGCTCTCGGGGGCCGCAGTCCCTTCTTTTCTGCCGTGCACGAGGCTCTTCGACGCGCGGCGGCCCGTCGTTATCCTGCGCGTGCGCCACTGCAAGACCGTGTGGCGTCCCCTGCGCAAGAACGAGCGCCACACCGACAAGGACGAGGCCAGAGACTCCCCGGACACGGATCGATCGGCCCGACATGTTGCCGCCCGCCGTTCCGGGCCCGCTGCATGGTCTTGCGTGTACTCCGCTCGCCCGGAACATGAATGGCTCTCCGATGAATCTCTGTGCAAATGGTCAGCAGGCAAAATTCGGGTGGCATGGCCCGGGTGTGCGCGCGGGCGCGAAGCTCCGGCTTCAGGACGCCGGTCGCTCGCTGTCGGAGGAAGCACCCTGCGCCGTGGCGTCGGCGGCGTCGGCCTTGAGCTTCCTCCAGGGCAGCTCGTCGCGCGACGTCGGTGGCCTGGCCGCCAGCTGCCTGGCGGCTGCCTTGGCCCGGTTGCGGATCTCGGTCGAGGACGTCTGCGAGAGCGGGCCTGTCAGGAAAGTCCATGCCGGCGGCGGCATCAGGGGCAGGTTGGCGGCGTCGGCCTCGGGCTTGCGCGCCCTCTGGAAGGCCCGCGCGGCCTTCGACGCCAGAGCCTTGAGGCGCCAGCCGGGACGGTCGACCACCACGATCGGCACCATGGTGAAGATCTCGCGCCAGCGCTCCCAGCGGTCGAAATGCGCCAGGTTGTCGGCCCCCATGATCCACACGAAGCGCACCAGCGGGCTGCGCGCCTTCAGAAAGGCCAGCGTCGACACCGTGTAGGCGGTGGGCAGGTCGGCCTCGAAGTCGGTGACGACGATGTGCGGGTTCATGGCAACCGTGCGGGCGAGCTGCACGCGCTCCGCCAGCGGCGGGGTGGCGATGCGCTTCTTGAGCGGGTTGCCAGGCGAGACGATCCACCACACCTTGTCGAGGGCGAGCCGCTTCAGGGCCACCTCGCTGATCAGCCGGTGCGCGGCATGCGGGGGGTTGAACGAGCCCCCGAGCAGGCCGATGGTCTGGCCGGGCATGGTGTAGGGCGGATGGGCCTTGAAACGGCCCGGATGCAATGGGGTGGATTGTCTGAAAGGCGGCATGGTTCGCTTCGCTTGTCGCAGGTACGACAAGTCTAGCTTGGTGCTGCGCCGCACCCAAGCGATTTGCTAACCATACCGGTCGCCGATTGCACGGCAGCTCAGGAGCTGATGGCAGAGGGGATTGTCATGCTGTTTCCCGGCTTCGCACTCGAGGAGGTCATGGTCTCGGACGGGCCGCTCAGGCTGCGCCGCGGCGGCTCGGGCCCGCCTCTGCTGTTGCTGCACGGCAACCCGCAGACCCACGCCATGTGGCACGCAGTGGCACCCGACCTCGCCCGGAGCTTTACGGTGGTGTGCCCGGATCTGCGCGGCTACGGCGGCTCGCTGAAGCCGCCCGCGACGCCCGATCACGCGCCCTACGCCAAGGCCGTCATGGCGCGTGACATGGTCGAGCTGATGGAGCGTCTGGGGCACCGGCGCTTCCTCGTCGCCAGCCACGACCGGGGCGCGCGCGTGGCGCATCGGCTGGCGCTCGACTTCCCGGAGCGGGTGGAGCGGCTCGCCGTGCTCGACATCGTGCCCACCATCGAGCACTTCGAGCGCACCGACATGGCGTTCGCCCTCGGCTATTACCACTGGTTCTGGTTCGCGCAGCCGCACCCCTTGCCCGAGGTGGTGATCAACGCTGCCCCGGAAGCCTGGTTCAAGGCCCACACTACGCGCCCGCCCAAGGGAGACAGCTTCTTCCACCCCGAGGCGCTCGCGGACTATCTCGCTCACGTGCGTAATCCGGACATGATCCGCGGCATGTGCGAGGACTATCGCGCCGCCGCCACCATCGACCTGGAGCACGACCGCGCCTCGCGTACCGCCGGCGTCAAGGTCCAGTGCCCGCTCCTGGTGCTGTGGGGGGCGAAGGGCAAGATCGGCAGGTGGTACGAGCCGCTCGAGGTGTGGCGGCGGTACTGCGCCGCCGAGGTGACGGGCGGGCCGGTCGACAGCGGCCACTACCTCGCCGAGGAGGCACCGGGGGAGGTGCTGGAGAAGCTCGGCGCGTTCCTGTCGGGGCGGTGAGCTTTACCTCGGCGGCGCTGGCCCCTACTGTCCTGCGGGCTCGGGCGGGCCGCGCCAAGCATCGGGAGAGACGAGAGACATGCAACTTACGAAGGACATCGCCGCGGTCGTGACCGGTGGGGCCTCGGGCCTGGGAGCGGCGACGGCGCGGGCGCTCGCCGGCAAGGGCGTCAGGGTGGCGCTGCTCGATCTCAACGCCGGCCTCGGCGAGCCGCTCGCCAAGGAGCTGGGCGGCGTCTTCGTCAAGGCCGATGTCACCGACGAGGCGAGCATCGATGCCGCGCTGGCGGCGGCGCGCAAGGCGCACGGCCAGGAGCGCATCCTCGTCAACTGCGCCGGCATCGGCATCGCCAAGCGCATCACGCGGCGCGTCAAGGAAACGGGCGCGTTCGAGCCGCACGACCTCGCGACTTTCACCAAGGTGATCCATATCAACCTGATCGGCACGTTCCTGATGATGGCGAAGTCGGCCGCGGGCATGCAGACGACAGAGCCCATCACGGCCGACGGCGAGCGCGGCGTCATGATCTGCACGTCCTCGGTGGCGGCGC
>Ga0209382_10001015_pt1 | contig 45417 bp, 44 predicted proteins | sample SoiMetdeltSBSDD5_FD_187599 | JGI IMG/M metagenome (GOLD analysis project Ga0209382, IMG submission 187599) | Bulk soil microbial communities from a Populus tree surrounding site in Tennessee, USA - Soil MetaG P. deltoides SBSDD5 (SPAdes) (version 2) | ecosystem: Environmental > Terrestrial >...
CCGATCACGACCGCGAGCGACACGTACGTGCTCGGCGTCGTGCTGTACGAGCTGCTGTGCGGCTGCAAGCCGTTCACGCTCAAAGGCAACCGCCTCGGCGATCTCGAACGTGCGATCTGCGAAGAGACTCCGCCCGCGCCGAGCGTGGTGATCCAGGCGCGCGAGGACGCTCCCGGCATAGCGAGACAGCGCGGCACGAGTCCGGCGCGCTTGCGGCGCGAGCTCGCCGGCGACCTCGACAACATCGTGCTGATGGCGATGCGCAAGGAGGCCGAGCGGCGCTACTCCTCCGTCGAGCAGTTTGCGGCAGACATTGCGCGCCATCTCGATGGGATGCCGGTGCTCGCACGGGCCGATGCCTGGAGCTATCGCGCCGGCAAGTTCCTCAAGCGTCACGCGCTGGTTGCCGGACTGGCGGCAGCGTTCGTGGCGTTGCTGACCGGCTTCTCGATCACCACGTACGTGCAGTCCGGACGCATCGCGCGGGAACGCGACGTCGCGCAGGTGGAGCGCGCACGTGCGCAGACCGCTCAGCGACGCGCCGAAGGCGTAGCAGAGTTCCTGATCGATTCGTTCCGCGCCGCCGATCCTTCACATGCACGCGGCAAGGAAATCACGGCGCGCGAGATCCTCGATCAAGGCGCAGCGCGTATCGGCAAGGAGCTGAGCGCACAGCCGGACCTGCAGGCGACGCTGCTCGACACGATCGGCAGCGTCTACCTCAGCCTCGATCTGCCGGAGGATGCGCAGCCGCTGATCGAGCAGGGGCTCGCCGTGCGACGCCGACTCTTCGGTGAAAAACACCTGGACGTCGCTCGCAGCCTCTACAGTCTCAACCGTGTCTACGAGAAGAAAGGCGATCTGAAGACTGCCGAAGCGCTCGCGATCGACAGCCTGGCGATCAGCACCACGCTGACCGGTCCCGACAGCCTCGAAACCGCGAGCGGCATGTGCCGGCTCGGCGTGATCCTGCACACCAAGGGCGAATTCGCCAACGCGCAACGGCAGCTCACCGAATGTCTGCGCATTCGCATCGCGCGGCTCGGCCGCGACCACGAAGAGCTCACGGTGCCGCTCGACAACCTGGCGCGACTCGCCCAGGAGCGTCGCGACTTCGTCACGGCCGACCGGCTGTACCGCGAGGCGCTGCGGATCGACCTGCGTACGCGCGGCAAGGACCATCCGCAATACATTCGTCATCTGCACAACCTGGCGACAGCGCTGCACGAGATGGGCAATCTCGACGAGGCCGAACCGCTGTATCGCGAGGCAGTCGCGTCCTACCGCCGGGTCCTCGGCGCCGAGCATTCCGAAACGATCGACGCGATGGCCACCTTCGGTCGTCTGCTGATGGACCGCAACCGCTTCGACGAAGCGCAGCAGGTGTACGAAACCGCCCTGACGGCGAGCCGCAAAGTGCATGCCGAGCCGCACGTCGAAGTCGGCTACCTGCTGGCGAGTCTGGGTCGGCTCGCGCTGGAGCGTAAGGAATACGCGGAGGCGGAAGCGCGCTATCGCGAGGCGCTCGCCATCTACGAGAAGACGCTGCCGCCCGGTCATGGGTACACGGCAGCAGCTCTGACCATGCTCGGCCGCACGCAGTTGGAGTTGGGTCACGCAGAGCAAGCCGAAGGGACCCTGCAGCGCGCCCTGGCGGAGTGGTCGAAGGAATATGGGGCTGACAGTCCGTATTACGCGCAGGCACGCGCCGTCCTCGGCCGTGCGTGGGCTGCGCAACGGCGCTTCGCCGAAGCAGAGCCGGCGCTGCTCGAGACATATCCGGTGCTCGTCAAGGCGCGTCTCGACGATCAGCTCACAGCGACGGTGCGCCAGTGGATCGAGGATCTGTATCGCGCGACGGGCCGGCCGCAGCAGGCGCAGGCCTACTTCCAACAACTGCCGCCACAAGACCGCAGCGCGCGCACCCCATAGTCCTATCGTCCGGCTCGCAAGCTCGGCCGCAATCGCGCAGAATCCGCCGCTCGCACACGCCAACCTGCCAACAACGAGCCGAAGTCCAGGGAGAGCTTCCATGCGAATTCTCATTGCCGACGATTCGTCGACCCTGCCCGCATCGGTGCAGGACCTGTTCGGACGGGCGCCGGTCGGCAAGGCTGCAGACAAGGCGCCGAGCGTCGAGAGCGTCATCGTCGCTTTCACTGGCGGCCCAGCCGCCGCAGCTGCCCCGGCAAAAGGTACGGGTGTCGCCGCCGGCGACGACGGCTGCCCGCCGCCGCAACCGTTGCCGCCCTGCCCGCCGTGCAGTCTGCACGATCAACCCGAGCTGCTCGCCCAGGTGCTCGACGCGATCGGCATGGCGCTGCTCAACCGCGGCTGCATCGACGCCGGCAGCAGGTTCGTGATCGCGGCACGCGACATCCGGCTCGCGCACTTCGGCAAGAACCATCCATTCACAGCGGCGAGCTACAACAGCTACTCGCGCGTGCTGCGTAATCGAGACGAGTTGATCGAGGCCGAAAAAGAAGTCGGCAAGGCGATCGTCATCAACCGCAGGGTGTATGGCAGCAGCGGCTTGCCGCTCGCCGCGAACATGAACGAGCTCGGCTGCGTGCGGCTCTACCAGGGCGACTTTGGCGGCGCGTACAAGGCCGCCGAGCGCGGTCTCGCGATCCTCAAGAAGAGTCGTGTCATCGCCGAGGACCCGAACACCAGCCGACTGCTGGACGTAAAAGGGCGTGCGCTGCTCGGCCTCAACAAGCTCGGGCCCGCGAACACCGCGCTGTCGCAGGCCGTGAAGATCGACCTGAAGCAGGTCGGTGCCGACCATCCGAAGTACGCGACTCACCGCGCCAATCTCGCGACGGTGCAGGAGCTGCAGAAAAATCTCACCGCGGCCGAGGCTGGTTACCTGGAGGCCGTGCGCGTCTACGAGACGGTGCTGGGCCGACTCGGTCATCCCAACCTGATCGACACCTACGCGAACCTGGGGACGCTCAAGATCAAGACGGGCGACTTCGCAACGGCCAAGGAGCATCTCTGCAAGGCGCTGGGCCTGAACGAGCAGCTCCGCGGCCCGGCTCATACCCTGGTCGGCAACGACCATTCGAATCTGGGCCACCTGTACTACCGGATGGGCGACAAGGTCGCCGCGTGCGCGCAGTGGCAGAAGGCGCTGGACATCTATCTGGCGAATGTGAAGCGCAAGCGGTTGCCGAAGAAGCATCCCTACATCGCCGAGGCGCTGCGCTGGCTGAAAGAGGCCCGCTGTTGAACGAGGCCTGCTGAAAAAAAGCGCCGGCGGTCTTGCGACGGCCGGCGTAACGCTCTCACGGGGGAATCGATTACGGGATGATCCTGGCCGCGCAGCCCCGGACGCGCCATACGCCCAAAGGGCCGACCGTGACGCAGGTCTCATTGCGCTGCACCAAAGGGCAATTGGCTACTGCCTTATGGCGGACGTACGATGGCTCGCGTTCGTGATCGGGACTACAACCGAATCGTGTCGTGCGCAGCTGGGGCGCTGCGATGTATTCATTGGCAGGTGTTGATACCGGGGAAGCTGTCATGAAAATCTTGATCGTCGACGACCATCCGCTGTTCCGGGCCGGCTTTCACGCGGTCCTCGAACAAAGCACGCTCGAAGCCGGCGTGATTAGCGTCTCCTCGGTCAACGAGGCATTGCAGACGCTCCAGCGCGACGCCGACATCGGCCTGGTGCTGCTCGATATCCACCTGCGCGGCGATGACGGCTTCAACGCTCTGAAAGTCATCGGCCAGAAGTTTCCGACCACCGCCTGCATCATGATCTCCGGCGACGAGCAACCGGGCGTCGCGGCCCGCGCCGTCTCCGCCGGCGCCTCGGGGTTCATCCCGAAGTCGTTCACCGCCGACGAGATGATCGTCGCGATCCAGAAGGTGCTGTCGGGCGACGTGTTCGTGCCGGCGACGGCCGACCTGTCGACACCGCCGGACACCAACGGCCTCACGCTGCGGCAGCTCGAAGTCATCAGCATGCTCGGCCGCGGCTTCTCCAATAAGGAGATTGCGCGCGCGCTCGACGTCGCCGAGCGCACCGTCAAAGCTCACGTGAGCGCGGTGTTCGAAGCGCTCAACGTGCGTAACCGCACGCAGGCAGTGCTGGTGGCGCAACGTCGCGGATTCCTGCCGGCTTCGAACGCCGGCGGTCCGATCCCCAGCACGCCGCCTGCGTACGCCTCACGCTGAAAGCTCTCGCTGACATGGATGCCGCGCTGACTCGACGCGTTGAGCAGCAACGCATCGAGATGCTTTACGACAATACGTTGGCGGTCTCCGGTTCGGCACTCGTGATGGCGGCGTTGATCGCCGTCATCGCCTGGCCGCACACCAAGGCCACCAACATCGTCGCGTGGGTCGGCGCAGCTCTGCTGGTACAGCTTTCCGTGCTGGCGCTATCGGGTGCGTATCGCCGTTCGAGCGATCGCGATACCGCATCGCGTCGCTGGGGTTGGCGGCTCGCGGTCGCTGCCGGTGTCGCCGGCATCGTGTGGGGCTCCGCGGCGTTCGTGCTGGTCGGACCCGACAAGTCGCTCACGCTCGCCCTGATTTCCGCTTGTCTCGCCGGCCGCGCGACGCTGAGCGTAGTCACGCACGCGCACTTTCCCCCGACGTTGCACGCGTTCACCGTGCCGATCTTCGGCATGCTGGCGCTGCGTTACATCACGCTCGGCGGCTATGGCAATGCTGCGCTCGGCGTGATGTGGATCGCCGTGCTCGGCTATGTGCTGCTGTTCGTCGATCGCCAGTCGCGCGCCGTGGTCGCGCAGATTCGCCTGCGCTATGAGAACGAGCAGCTCGTCGAGCAGCTCAAGCGCCAGAACGCACTTGCCGAGCAGGCGCGTGCCCGCGCCGAAGAGGCGAATCGCTCCAAGTCCCTGTTCTTCGCTGCCGCGAACCACGACCTGCGCCAACCGCTGCACTCGCTCGGCTTGTTCGCCACGGCGCTACGTAACAATTCGGCCGGCCGTTCCAGCCAGGCGCTGGTCGACCAGATTCTCCAGTGCATCGAGTCGCTCGAGCAGCTCTTCGACAACCTGCTCGACATTTCCAAGCTCGACGCCGGCCAGGTCGAAGTGAAGCGCGAGATCGTGCCGGTGGATGCAGTGTTCGACAGGGTTCGCAGTACGTTCTCAGTGCCGGCGCAGGACAAGGGTCTGCGCCTGACGGTGCGCCACTCGAAGATGATGCTGGCGACCGACGCCACGCTGTTGTTCCGTGTGCTGTCGAACCTCGTTTCAAACTCGCTGCGTTACACGGAGAACGGCGGCATCCTCGTCGCCTGCCGCCGGCGCGGCAACGTCGCCAAGGTCGAGGTGTGGGACACCGGCATCGGCATCCCGGCCGAGCAGCACGAGCGCATCTTCGAAGAGTTCTATCAGCTCAACAATCCTTCGCGCGACCGCTCACGCGGCCTGGGGCTGGGGCTCGCGACCGTGCGTCGCATCGTGCAGCTCCTCGGTCATCCGCTGTGGCTGCGCTCCACTGTCGGCAGAGGGTCGCGCTTCACGGTCGAGGTGCCGATCGCAGATCCGACGCGAGTGCAGTCCGTAGCCGCGACGATCGAGCAGAAGGTTCCGAATCTGATCGGCGGCAAGCTCATCGTCGTGATCGACGACGAGGAATCGGTGCGCCTCGGCATGCAGAGCCTGCTGGAGAGCTGGGGCTGCAAGTGCATCACCGCGATGGACTCGGCCGAGGCTTTGCGCAGCATCGACGGGCGCTCGCCGGACTTCATCATCGCCGACCTGCGCCTGCGCGGCGAAAGCACCGGTATCGATGCGATCCGCGACCTGCGTGCGCAGCTCGGCAACTCGATCCCCGCCGTGCTGATCTCGGGCGACACGGCCACCGAACAGCTCCGCAAAGTCAGCGCGGCCGGCCTGACGATGATGCACAAGCCGCTGAAGGCGGTACGATTGCGCGCATTGCTCAATCACGAGTTCGCAAAACGTATCGCTTGATGTCTTCCTACCTGCTGCTGAACAAACCCAAGGGCGTCCTCACCTCGACCCGCGGCGGCGCCGGACGCCGCACCGTGCTCGACTTCATCCCGTTTGCGCTGCGGCCCCCGGATGAGCCTGGGCAGCGCTGGTATTCCGTCGGCCTGCTGGATGGCGATTCCACCGGACTGGTGCTGCTGACCGACGACGGCGAGCTCGCGCGGCGGCTCGAGCATCCGAAGCTCGGCGTTCTCAAGGAGTACCGCGCGCTCTGCACGGGGCAGGCAGGCGATGAACAGATCCAACAGCTCCGCGCCGGCATGTACCTGGTGAACCCGGCGGCTGACGGCAGCAAGACGACGCAGCGCGCCGCGATGGAATCGGTGCGCATCCTCAAGCGCCAGACCGATAGAACGCGAGGCGACCGCACGCTGCTGGCTGTAACAGTGCGCGAAGGAGAGCCTCGCGAGATCCGCCGCATGCTCGCGCGCGTCGGCCTGAAGCTGCGCGAGCTGGAACGAGTTGCGATCGGACCGCTCCGCGGGGCGGGATTGAAGCCGGGTGCGACGAAGCTGCTCGGGAAGAAGGATGTGGAGCGGTTGCGAGCGGCAGTATTGGCGCTGTAGGTCGGGCTTCAGCCCGACTGTTCTGCCGGCACGGATTGTCGGGCTGAAGCCCGACCTACAGCTTCTTCTCCAGCGGCCGCACCAAGCCTTCCTGCGCCACCGACGCGACCAACCTTCGCTCGCGATCGAATATCTGCGCGCGCGTCAGCCCCCGCGCACCTCCCGCGAACGGACTGATCGCATCGACCAGCACCCAGTCGTCCGCGCGGCACGGCCGATGGAACCACATCGCGTGGTCGAGGCTCGCCATCATCACCTGGCCCGACATCATCGACACTGTGTGCGTCAACACTACGGTCGACGTCAGGAAGTAGTCCGACAAATACGCGAGCGCGCACTGCTGGGTCAGATCGTCTGCCGGCAACGGCGAGCTCGACTTGATCCAATACAGTCCGCGCGGCGTGCCGGCTTTGCGCAGGAAATAGTCCTCGGGGCTCACCGGCTTCAACTCGACGATGGCCTGCTGGGTCGCGATCGCCTGCGCGCTCTTCGGCAGCCGGTCGGCGAACTTCGCTGCGAGCTCGCGCGTGCTCATCAGCTTGTCCGGCTCCGGCACGTCGACGTCGAGCGGAATCTCGTGCTCGTAACCGCTCTCGTGGCGGTGGAACGACAGCTCCATGTGGAAGATCGTCTTGGCGCGCTGGCGCGCCACGACGCGGCGGGTCGAGAAGCTGCCGCCGTCGCGGGTCAGCTCGACGTCGTAGATGACGCCGATGTCGCTGATGCCAGCCAGCAGAAAATAGCCGTGCAGCGAGTGCGCCCGGCGGCCCGGCTCGACCGTGAGCGCGGCGGCCTTCAGGCCCTGGGCGAGGATCTGCCCGCCGAACAGCGAGCGGTTGTTGTTGACCTGGTTGACCCGGCTGCGGAACAGGTTGGTGTCGAGCTGCTCCAGCTCGAGGACTTCACTGAGGTGCTGCGGAGCCGGCGGGGGCACGATACTGGCAGTCGTCATGCCGGCCAGTCTACCAAAGCACCTTGCCGGCGCTGTGTGGCCATTCACCGGCGCAGTGCCGCGCCTTGCCCTGCTTCGCTACTCTCGGCGCGCCATTTTCGCTACGCTGCGACCTCGAATCGGGGGCCGTACCGGAGGATGCATGTTCAGCCGCTTGGCGAATCTCATCAAAGGGTTCTTCTCGCTGTTCATCTCGGGCGTCGAGCGCCGCAACCCGGAAGCGTTGCTGGAGCTGGAACAGGAAAATCTGCGCAAGCAGATCGCGAACTTCAACCAGGGCCTGGCGACGCACGCGGGACTGTGCGAACGCATCATGGGCCAGGTGCGCAAGCTCGAAGCCGAGTCGAAGGACCTGCGCGCGAAGACCACAGCCCACCTGCGCGCGGGCAACAAGTCGGCTGCCGGCCAATACGCGCTGCGCCTGCAGACGATCGACGCGCAGCTCGAAGAGAACCGCAAGCAGCTGGAACAGGCTGAGGGCACGTACAAGAATCTCGTCAAGGCACGCGATGTCGCCGTACAGACCGCGAAGGCGAAGATCGAAGGCCTGAAGGGTGCGATCAACGACATGCGCATGAATCAGGCCATGGCCGAGATCCACGAGATGGCGTCCGGCATGATCTCGAGCATCGGCGGCGCCGGCGATACGTTGAACCGCCTGCACGAGATGGTGGAAGAAGAGCGCACCAAGGCTGCCGGTCGCGCGCGCATCGCCAAGGATTCGGTCGACATGAGCGGCGTCGAGGTGCAGGAAGCGGAGCTCACCGCGCTCGCCGACCAGGCGTTGGCGGACTTCGCCGCCCGCGAAGGCATCTCGATCCCCGGCGAGGCGCCCGCGCCCGCGCCGCGCTCGCTCGGTGCGACGGAATCGGGCGGCCAGGGCAGTTGAAATGCCCGCACCTCAGGGTGCGCCGGCGTGGGCGGGCGAACTCGCGCTCGCCTACGAAAGCGGCGCTCACGGTCAGTTCATCCTCTACGGCAACGTGCACGACCGCGTTGCCGTCGGCGGCCGCCTCATCAATCTCGCCGGCTACCTTGAGAACGATCTGCTGGCCGGCTTCAAGGTCGTCCTGTCGTACGACCTCGGCAATGGACTGTCGATCGAGCGCGGCGGCGACGTCGTCGAGAAGTGGGGCGGCGCGAACCTGAAAGCGCTGCCGCGCGAGCCGCTGGATGCGATTCAGTACATCAGCCGCTACCTGCGCTATCTCGGCAATCTGCGCGCGCTCGGCCGCGAGACGAAGGAGAACGTCGCGGTGATCCTGCGCGGCGCCGATGACGTCCTGCCTGCGGACGGCGTCGGCTTCGAGCATGGCAGCCTCACGAGCGTGCTGCGCGACTGGGCATCGGAAGCGCCGTTCAGCGAACTGCCGTTCACGAGCATCCTGATCGCGGACAACCTCAACGATATCGAGCGCCAGATTGCCTACAGCGCGCACGCCTCGCGCATTCGTGTGCCGCTGCCGGATGTGCCGGCGCTGGAACGTGCGCTCGCCATCCTCAAGGTGCAGGAACCGAAGGCGTTCACCGAAGATGCGAACCTGCCGCAGCTGGCGGGTGCGCTCGTCGGCGTCACGGTCGCCGCGCTCGAAAGCGTCGTGAAGGTTCGCGACCATTCCGGCCAGGCGCTCGGCACTGCGGACCTGACGCGCATCAAGAAAGATCTGGTCGAGCGCGACTCCGCGGGACTGGTCGAATTCATCGAGTCGCGCCGCACGCTCGACGACTACGCCGGGCAGGAAGCGCTCAAGCAGTGGCTGCGGCAGGACCTCGCGTTGTGGCGCGCCGGCGATCTCAAGGCACTGCCGATGGGTTACCTGCTGTGCGGCCCGGTCGGCACCGGCAAGACGTTCCTGGTCGAGTGTCTCGCCGGCGAGGCGGGCGTGCCGGTCGTGAAGCTGAAGAATTTTCGCGACCGCTGGGTCGGGTCGAGCGAGGGCAACCTGGAGAAGATCTTCCGGCTGGTGCGCGCGCTCGGCCGCTGCATGGTGTTCATCGACGAAGCGGATCAGAGCCTCGGGCGCCGCGACTCCGGCAGCGGCGACAGCGGGCTGTCGGGCCGGTTGTATTCGATGATCGCGCAGGAGATGGCGGACACCGCGAATCGCGGACGCGTGCTGTGGTTGCTGGCCTCGTCGCGCCCCGACCTGATCGAAGTCGACCTGAAACGTCCGGGACGAGTCGACGTGAAAGTGCCGCTGCTGCCGACCAGCACGCAGGAGGAAAGCGCCGCATTGGTTGGCGTGCTCGCAAAACGTTACGGACTGGCGCTCACCGACGCGCAACTGAAGACTGTGACGCCGCGCATGCCGACCTTGCTCACTCCGGGTGCGGCCGAAGCGCTCGTCGTCAAAGCGTACCGGCGCTCGCGCACCGAGAACGTCGGCGCCGACGCCGCGCTCGAAGCGTGCCTCATTGGCTACCAGAATCCCGTGCCCGCGGACGTGCTCGAATTCCAGATGCGCATCGCGATCCGCGAGGCGACCGACCTCGCCTTCGTGCCGCCCGCCTTCCACAAGTACGCTGCGCAGCCTGCGCCCACATGAGCGCCAAGCGTTCCTACCTGGCCGCAGCCTTCAACGCCCGCCCCTTCGGTATGCCAGTGCCGCCGAACTGGTTCGGGGTCGCTGCGTTCGCGCTGCTCGGCGCGTTCGTGAACCCCGCGCTGTGGTTGATCGGCATCGGGCTCGAAGGGCTGTACCTGTGGACACTCTCGCGGCATCCGCGCTTTCGCGCGACTGTCGATGCCGACCAGGGACAGACGGACTGGCATTCGCGCTATTCGCAGCTAGCTTCCTACCTTGCGCAAGATGCACGCGACCAGCAATCGACGATCGAGGCCCAGGCGAACGAGATCTGCGACCTGCTCGCGCGCACGGGCGCGACCGAATCGCAAATGAGCGACGTGCGGCAGATGGCATGGGTGCACCTGAAGCTGCTCGCCGCGCGTGCGTCGGTCCTGCAGGTCATCTCGTCGGCCGGGCGCGAGAGCCGCAACCTCGAAGAGCAGGAGCGTCGGCTGATCGACCGGCTCAGCCGCCCGGACGTCGAGGACGAGTTGAAGCGCAGTCTCGAACAGCAGTTGGAAGTGATTCGTGAGCGGCGCAGCGGACACGCCGATGCAGAAAAGCGCCGCGAGCTGATCGAAGCGGAGATCGAACGACTGCGTCAGCAGGTTTCGCTGGTGCGCGAGCAGGCGCTGCTCGCGACCGATGAACACAGCGCCGCGGCCTCGCTCGACGCGTTGTCGGCGTCGCTCAACGAAGCGAACCGCTGGCTGAAAGATCAGCGCGAATTGTTCGCGGGGCTCGAAGGCCTGACCGACGAGCCGCCGCCCCCCGACCTGCTGCGGGCGAAGAGCCCGCCGGCGCGTCGCCAAAGAATTTCGGAGTGAGGAGCGATTCATGATTCAGATCATTTCTCGTTCTCGCGCGCGCGGCTCGGCCGCCGGCAATCTCATCACGCTGCTGCTGCTCGTCGGCATCATCGGGCTGGGCGTGTATTTGTGGCTCGGCAAAGGCGCGAAGCAGGAGCCGACCGCTGCGGCGCCAGGCAGCCAGACGACGGCCGCCAACCAGGCCGAATCGGACGGCGACGCACCGGTGCCGATCGAGCCGGTCGTCGGCACTCCACCGCTGGAAGCTGCGGCCACGTACACGCCGAAAGACGGCGTGCTGCAGATCGACATCAGCGAATACGCCGGTTACGGCGGCCTCATCGTCGCGAACGGCGGGCTGGAGCCGAACCCAGAGTCGTTCTTCGCCAAGGAGTACGGCTTCAAGGTCAAGATCTCGATGAGCGAGAGCGAGACCTGGTCGCCGCTCAACAACGGCCGGCTCGCGGCCACGGCGACGACGACCGATGCGCTCGCGGTGCTGGGTCGCCAGTTCGAAGCAGTCGTGCCGGTGCAGATCGGTTACTCGCGCGGCGCCGACATGGTCGTCGTCGACCGCGGCGTCGCTTCGGTGAACCAGCTCGCGGGCAAGGTGCTCGCCGCTTCGCAGTTCAACGAAAGCGAGTTCTTTATCCGCTACCTCGCACAGGAAGCGGGATTGCCGGTCGCCGTGCTGCGCGATCTCGATTCGAAGCCGGCGTCGAGCGAGCTCGGCCTGGTGTTCTACGAAGACGCGTTCGTCGCATGCGATGCCTACGCGCACGAACTGAGCCGCGGGCAGCCCCGCCTCAACGGCTGCGTCGGCTGGACGCCGCGCACTGACGAAGTCGTCGAGAAGTCCGGCGGCAAGGCCAAGGTGCTGGTGTCGAATCGCAACCTGCTCGTGATCGCCGACGTGCTCGCCGTGAACCGCGGCTTCGCGAAGGAGCATCCGGAAATGGTGCGCGGCCTCGTGCACGGCATCCTCGAAGGCAACAAGCGGCTGCGCGACCAACAAGCTGCGAACATCGCCGTCGTCGCCAAGGCGTTCAGCTGGAGCGAAGACGAAGCGCGCGACGAGCTCGCGCACGTCCACCTGGCGAACCTGCCGGAGAACGTCGCGTTCTTCGCCGGCACGATCGATTCCGCCGGCTCGTTCGGCGGCATCTTCCAGTCCTCGGTGCTCGCTTATGGCGAGATCCTGAAGAACCCGACCGACGCCGCACGCTTCGCCGACTCCAGCGCGCTCGACGCGCTCGCCAAGAAAGGCCTGTACGCGGACCAGCGGATTGCCATCGCGCCGATCAAGACGGCGACGCAGGCCTCGCTGGAAGGCGACCCGCTGCTGAGCAAGGACATCCGCTTCTTCTTCGAGCCGAACTCCGCGCTGCTCGACAAGGACGCGAAGCAGAACCTCGACTACCTCGACACGATCAAGCGCTTCCTGCAGGTCAGCCCCGGCTCGACGGTGCTGCTGCGGGGACATGTCGACAATGCGCGCGTGGGCGAATTCCGCCAGCAAGGCGGCGAGCAACTCGTGAAGAGCATGGCGCTCAAAGCGATGGAGCTGTCGCGCCAGCGCGCGATGTCGGTGAGCGAGGCGCTTCGCGATCGCTACAAGGATCTCGACGCGTCGCGCATCGAAGTGGTCGGTCGAGGTTGGGAAGAGCCCGCGGGCCCCGACAGCGAGCTGAACCGCCGCGTCGAGGTGCAGTGGTTCACTCTGGAGTGACGTCTCTGCGGTCGGGCAGGAACAGCGCGCCGATGATCGCCGTCGCCACCGCGACGACGATCGGGTACCACAGCCCGTAGTAGATATCGCCGGTCAGCGCGACCAGCGCGAACGAAACCGTCGGCAGGAAGCCGCCGAACCAGCCGTTGCCGATGTGATACGGCAGCGACATCGACGTATAGCGGATGCGGGCCGGGAACAGCTCGACCAGCCACGCGGCGATCGGTCCGTACACCATCGTCACGTACAGCACGAGCACGAAGAGAATCACCAAGACCATCACGTGATTGATGCGTGCCGGGTCGGCACTCGCAGGGTAGCCTGCGCTCTGCAAGCCCGCCGTGAGCTGCTTGCCGAACGCATCGCCGCGCTCCTTGAACTCGGCCGGCGCGAGACTGCGCCCATCGAATCCTGCGACAGTCGCGTCGCCGATGTGCACCGATGCAACGGCGCCGGCGGGCGCGGCGGAGTTCTCGTACGGCACACCGGCCTTAGCCAGCGCGCTCTTGGCGATGTCGCACGAGCTGGTGAATTTCGCTTTGCCGATCGGATCGAACTGGAAGTGACAATCGGCCGGATCGGCGACCACGACGATCGGGTTCGTCTGCCGCGCGTTCTCGATGCCCGGATTCGCGAAGTGCGTGAGCGCACCGAACAGCGGGAAATAGGTGAGCGCGGCGAGCAGGCAGCCGCCGAGCACGATTTTCTTGCGGCCGATGCGATCGGACAGCCAGCCGAACACGACGAAGAACGGCGTCGCGAGCAGCAGCGCGCCCGCGACCAGCAGGTTCGCGGTCTGCGCGTCGACTTTCAGCGTCTGCGTCAGGAAGAACAGCGAGTAGAACTGCCCGCCGTACCACACCACTGCCTGCCCCGCCGTCGCGCCGAGCAGTGCGAGCAACACGATCTTCAGGTTCGGCCAGCGCCCGAACGAATCCGTGAGCGGCGAGCTCGAAGTCTTGCCCGCGGACTTCATCTCGATGAAGACCGGCGACTCGCTCAACTGCAGGCGGATATAGACGGAAATCGCCAGCAGGATGATCGAGAGCAGGAATGGCACGCGCCAGCCCCAGGTCTCGAACTGCGGACCGAGCAGCAGCCGGCAGCCGAGGATCACCAGCAGCGAAAGGAACAGGCCGAGCGTCGCCGTGGTCTGGATCCAGCTCGTGTACAAACCGCGCTTGCCTTCCGGCGCGTGCTCGGCGACGTACGTCGCAGCTCCACCGTACTCGCCGCCGAGCGCGAGTCCCTGCAACAGTCGCAACGCGACCAGCGCAATCGGTGCCGCAACTCCAATCGATGCGTAGGCAGGCAGCACGCCGACCAGCGCCGTCGACACGCCCATGATCACGATCGTGATCAGGAACGTGTGCTTGCGCCCGACCATGTCGCCGAGCCGGCCGAACACGATGGCGCCGAACGGCCGCACCGCGAAGCCCGCAGCGAACGCCAGCAGCGCGAAGATGAACGCCGTCGTCTCGTTGACGCCCGCGAAGAACTGCTTGCTGATGATCGCGGCGAGCGAGCCGTACAGGTAGAAGTCGTACCACTCGAACACCGTTCCGAGCGACGACGCGAACACTACCCGCCGGTGCGCGCGGTCCATCACTTCACGCCATCACTCACGATTGCCTGGTACGTCAGGTTGCGCGACAGCGCACGCACGTCCGGCAAACCGTCGCCGCGATGCTGGATCATGCCGACGACGATCAGCTTGTTGACCGGGTCGATCCAGAACCACGTACCGGCGTAGCCGCCCCAGTAGAACGTGCCCTCACCGTAGTAGCCGCCCGCTGCGACCGGGTCTTCGACCACCGCGAAATCCAGGCCGAAACCCGTGCCAGGTCCCATCGTGCGCGCGCTGGCCGGCAGCACGTTGGAACGCATGAGCTGCACGCTGAGCGGCGACAACAGACGCTTGCCATTCAGCTCGCCGCCGTTCAACAGCATCTGGCAGAAACGCATGTAGTCCATCGCGGTCGACACCAGGCCGCCGCCGCCCGACGGCGCGCCCGGCGGCTTCGAGAAGTCGGGCACTCCCGGATGCGGCACGAACTTGCGATCCTTGTCGTAGGTGTAGAACGACACGAAGCGATTCATCTTCTCGGGCGGCACGTAGAACGCCGTGTCCTTCATGCCGAGCGGATCGAAGATGCGCTGCTTGAGGAACTCCGGGAACGGCTGGCCCGAGAGCTTCTCGACCAGGTAGCCCTGCACGTCGACCGACACGCTGTACTGCCACTTCTCGCCCGGCTGGAGCAGCAGCGGAATCTTCGCGAGCTTGTCGACCATCGCCTGCAGCGTCGCATCGCGATCGAGCACGTTGACGTCGGTGTACATCTTGTCGACCGGCGTGCTGCCGAACACGCCGTAGGTCAGGCCGCCGGAGTGCGACATCAGCTCGCGCATCGTCATCGCGTGGTCCGGCGCGACCTGCGTGACGCTGCCGTTCTGCGGATTCACTTTCGCGACCTTGAGGTTCGCCCACTCCGGAATGTGCTTCGACACCGGATCGTTGAGCTGCCACTTGCCTTCCTCGAACAGCATCATCATCGCGACGCCGGTGATCGGCTTCGACATCGAGTAGATGCGGAAGATCGAGTCCTTCTGCAGCGGCGCGTTGCTCGCCAGGTCGCGCTTGCCGGCGACGTCGAACTGCACGACCTTGCCGTCCTTCGCGACCATCGTCAGGACGCCCGGGAGTTGATTGCGATCGACGAGCGCCTGCATCTCGCTCTTCAGCATTCCGAGGCGCTGCGACGACATGCCGACGCTTTCGGGGCGTGCGGTGGGCAGATCGGCTGCAATCGCAGCACCGGCGAGCAAGCCGAACAGCAGGCAATACAGAGCGTGACGCGCGAGCTTCATGGGTCCCCCTTTTCTTCGGTTCGTGTTAGCCGGGTGCCAAAGTGTACACAACGGCTACCATACCGCGGGTGAAGATTCCCCAATTCCGCCTGCCGATCGACGCAGCTCTGCCCGAGTTGCTGACCGCGGTCGTGGCACATGCCAACGTCGTCCTGCAGGCGCCGCCGGGCGCGGGCAAATCGACGGGCGTGCCGTTAGCTTTGCTCACCGCAGAGCCGCTGGAACGAAACAAAATTGTGATGCTCGAGCCGCGCCGGCTCGCCGCTCGCGCCGTGGCGACGCGCATGGCGCAGATGCTCGGCGAATCCGTCGGCCAGACAGTCGGCTTTCGCACGCGGCTGGAATCGCGGACGAGCAAGAGCACGCGCATCGAGGTCGTGACCGAGGGCATCCTCACGCGCTGGCTGCAACGCGACGCCACGCTCGACGGCGTCGCGATGGTGATCTTCGACGAGTTTCACGAGCGCAGCCTCAACGCGGATCTCGGCCTCGCGTTGTGCCTCGAAGCGCAGGCGGAAATCCGCGAGGATCTGCGGCTCCTCGTGATGTCGGCGACACTCGACGCAACGGCCGTCGCGCAGCTGCTCGGCAATGCGCCGATCGTGACAGCGGCAGGCAAAGCATTCGAAGTCGAGACTCGCTGGACGGCCGCAAGCGTCGCGAACCGAGGCCAGCGCGAGGTCGACATCGCGACACGAACTGCGCGAACGATCGCGCAAGCACTCGAAGAGCACCCTGGCGACATCCTTGCGTTCCTGCCCGGACAAGCGGAAATCCGCCGCGCACAGCAACAGCTCGACGAAAGCAATCTGCCGCGCGGCGTGAACGTGCTGCCGCTCTTCGGCGACCTATCTGTTGCCGACCAGGATGCAGCGCTGCGTCCCGGCGACGCGCAGCATCGCAAGGTCGTGCTCGCTACGAACATCGCGGAAACGAGTCTGACTATCGAAGGCGTACGCGTCGTCGTCGACTCCGGACTCGCGCGCCGCGCCCGCTTCGATCCATCGACTGGAATGAGCGGGCTCGAAACAATGCGCATCTCGCGCGCGTCCGCGGATCAGCGACGTGGACGCGCCGGTCGTCTCGGTCCAGGCGTGTGCTATCGGTTGTGGTCGGAAAGCGAGCACGCTTCCCTCGCCACGCAAACAACGCCGGAAATCCTCGAAGCGGATCTCGCACCGGTCGCGCTCGAGCTGGCTGAGTGGGGCGTGAGCGATCCACGCGCGTTGCGCTGGCTCGATCCGCCGCCGGCCGCGACGTTCTCGCAGGCGCGCGACCTGCTGCGCTCGCTGGAGGCAATCGACGCCGAAGGTCGCATCACGGCACACGGTCGCGGACTTGCACGACTCGGCACCCATCCGCGTCTCGCACACATGATCGCGCGCGGTGCCGAACTGGGACTGCAGCGGCTCGCGTTGGAGATTGCAGCCGTGCTCGGCGAGCGCGACCTGCTGCGCTGGAATGCCGGTCGTCGCGATGCCGATCTGCGCTTGCGCATCGAGGCACTGCGGCGCGGACGCGTCGACGATCCTCACGTGGCGGCTGACGTTCGTGTCGACGGTGGTGCGCGACAGCGGGCTTTGCGAAGCGTCGAGGTGCTCGAACGTCAGATTGAAAAGAGTGCGACGCAGCGACCAGCCACGGAGTCCGACGCAGACATCGGCAGGCTGCTCGCATTCGCATATCCGGATCGCATCGCGCAGTCGCGCGGCGCCGGTGGCCGTTACCTCCTGTCGGGCGGCCGGGGCGCGCGGCTCGCGGACGCGCAGAGCATCGCGCAAGCCGAGTTCCTCGTCGTCGCGGATCTCGACGCAGGCGATCGCGAAGCGCTCATCAGGCTGGCAGCGCCGCTGCCGCGCGCGGCGCTCGAAGCCGATTTCGCCCCACTCATCGAGCATCGGCAAAGATTCGAGTGGGACGCGCGCGAGCAGGCAGTCGTTGCCCAGGACGAGCGCTGGCTCGGCGCAATCAGGCTCGGCGAGCGGCGACTCGACAATCCCGACAGCGCACGCATCGCGAGCGCATTGCTCGCAGGCATCCGCGAGCTGGGGCTGGAAGTGCTGCCCTGGACAAAGGAAGCGCGCGCACTGCGCCAGCGACTAGCGTTCGCGCGCGACGTGGATACGCAACCGCCGCGGCCCTGGCCCGACGTCAGCGATGCGACTCTGACTGCGACACTCGAAGACTGGCTCGCGCCGTGGCTCACAGGCATGAGTCGACGCGATCATCTCGCACGTCTGGACATGACGGCGATCATCGCGGCGCTGCTCGACTGGAATCAGCGGCAACGCCTCGACGAGATCGCGCCGACGCACCTGCAGGTGCCGAGCGGATCGCGCATCCCGATCGATTACTCCGCGGCGCCGACCGTTGCCGTGCGCTTGCAGGAAGTATTCGGCTTGAGCGCGACGCCTGCGGTAGGCGGCGGACGCGTGCCGTTGACGTTGCAATTGCTGTCGCCCGCGCAGCGCCCGGTGCAGGTGACCCGCGACCTCGCGAGCTTCTGGGCGCGCGGCTACGCGGAAGTGAAGAAAGAGCTGAAGGGCCGCTATCCAAAGCACTACTGGCCGGACGATCCGACCAGCGCCGTAGCCACGGCGCGTGCACGCCCCCGGCCCAAATAGTTCCCTCGAATTTCGTTAAGTTTTCGGCAGCGCTCGAATCGGCGTTGTGTCGCCCCGATGACAGAAGGGCACCGACTTACGACGCTACTCTGCACACGCAGTTAAGCACTCATTCATCGTTCCAGTCTCATTCTGACGTCGTGCAGACGATAGGAGTACGCATCATGAAGAGCACATTGGTGCTCGCCGCGGTGGTTGCCGCTGCGGGCATTTCCATCGGCGCCAGCGCCGCGGCCGCGACCACCAAGCGCGGCAACAACGAGTGCGTGTTCACTCGGTCGATCAACGATTTCAGGCCGCTCGATCGCAACAAGATGGTGATCTGGGGCCCGGGGCGCAAGGCGTACCTCGTGGAGTTGTCGATGCCGGTGCCCGAGCTGAAGTACGCATACCGCCTCGCGTTCGTGGACCGTGACCACAACGGCATGCTGTGCGGCTACGGCATGGATCGCATCGTCGTGGCCGATTTCGGCACGACGTTCCGCACGCCGTCGACGATCCTCGGCATGACGCGGCTGGATGACGCCGGCCTCGCGCAGCTCGAGGAGAAATACGACGTGCGCCTGACGCGCAAGAAGAAGGACGCCCCGGCCGCCGGCTCGGCGCAGCCCCAGGAGGGGGCGGCGCAGCCGACGAGTAACCCGGAAAACAGCTGACCGCACAGAACTCCCGTTCTCACATAGAATGGCTGCCTCGTCTGCAGTGGAGGCGCGGCAGTGAGAACACAACTGAAGGACCAGCTCGCGGCCCTGCACGCCGAGCTGGTCCGCACCCGGTCGGTCGACGATCCTGAGCTGCGCCAGCAGCTCATCGTCCTGCTCGGCGATATCACACGCTTGCTCGGCAAGCCGACCACCGCCGGCGAGCACAATTCGCTCATCGAACAGCTCGACGCGCTGGCGGTCCGCTTCGAGGCGGACCACCCCGCGCTCGGCACCGCGATCCGCCAGGTCGTGGACGCACTGGCTAAAGCGGGGATCTGACATGTACGACGACACCAATATCTTCGCGAAGATCATTCGCGGCGAGATGCCGGCATTCAAAGTCTTCGAGGACGCGCGCCACGTCGCGTTCATGGACGCGATGCCGCAGTCCGAGGGCCACACGCTGGTGCTGCCGAAGGCGCCGGCCCGCAACCTCTTCGACATCGAGCCCGCGGTGCTGGCGGAGCTGATCAAGGCGACGCAGCACGTCGCGCGCGGCGTGCAGAAGGCGTTCAATCCCGGCGGGATTCGCATCGTGCAGTTCAACGAGAGCGTCGCGGGGCAGACGGTCTTTCACATCCATTTCCACATCATTCCGTGCTACGAAGGTGTGCCGCTGCGGACGCATAACCGCGATTGGGCAGACAAGGCAGTGCTGGCCCAGCACGCCGAGCGTGTGCGACAGGCCCTATGAGCTCCAAGATTTACAAAGTCCCCGAAGATTTCGCCGCCCTCGCCCATCTCAAACACGCCGACTACCTGCGTCTGTACCAGGAGTCGGTGCGCGACCCGCACACGTTCTGGTCGCGCATCGGCCGGCGGCTCGACTGGATCCAGCCGTACTCGAAAGTGAAGGACACGAGTTACGACGAGAAGGACTTCCGCATCCGCTGGTTCTACGACGGCAAGCTCAACGTCTCGGCCAACTGTCTCGACCGTCACCTGACGAAGCGCGGCGACAAGACTGCAATCCTGTGGGAGAGCGACGACCCGCGGCTGTCCGAGCGCGTCACCTACCGCCAGCTCTATGAGCGCGTCTGTCAGTGCGCGAATGCGCTCAAGGCGCTCGGCGTGCGCAAGGGCGATCGCGTCACGATCTACATGCCGATGATCCCGGAGACCGCAGTGGCGATGCTCGCCTGCGCACGCATCGGCGCCGTGCACTCGGTCGTGTTCGGCGGCTTCTCGCCCGAGTCGCTCGCCGGCCGCATCGCGGATTGCGGCTCGACAGTCGTGATCACTGCCGACGAAGGGCTGCGCGGCGGCAAGCGCATTCCGCTGAAAGCGAACGTCGACGCCGCGCTCGCGGAGCCAGGCAGCGAGTGCGTGAAGCACGTGCTCGTCGTGCGCCGTCTCGGCTCGCTGGTGCCGATGCAAGCCGGCCGCGATCGTTGGTTCGAAGACGCGCTCGCCAGCCAGTCGAAGGAATGCCCGCCGGAAGTGATGGATGCGGAAGATCCGCTGTTCATTCTTTACACCTCGGGCTCCACCGGCAAACCAAAGGGCGTGCTGCACACGACCGGCGGCTACCTCGTGTTCGCGTCGATGACGCACGAGCTGATCTTCGACGTGCGCGAGGACGACGTTTACTGGTGCACCGCCGATGTCGGCTGGGTCACCGGTCACAGCTACATCGTGTACGGGCCGCTCGCGAACGGGGCGACGACGCTGATGTTCGAAGGCGTGCCGAACTACCCCGACGCGGGCCGCTTCTGGCAGACGGTCGACAAGCACAAGGTCACGATCTTCTACACCGCGCCGACTGCAATCCGCGCGCTGATGCGCGAAGGCGAAGCGCCGGTGAAAAGCTGGTCACGACGCTCGCTGCGACTGCTCGGCTCCGTCGGCGAGCCGATCAATCCCGAAGCCTGGGAGTGGTATCACCGCGTCGTCGGCGATGGCCGCTGCCCGGTGGTCGACACGTGGTGGCAGACGGAGACCGGCGGCATCCTGATCAGTCCGCTGCCCGGCGCGATCGATCAGAAGCCCGGCTCCGCGACGCTGCCGTTCTTCGGCGTGAAGCCCGCGATCGTCGATGGCGAAGGCCAGACGCTCGAAGGCGTGGCCGAAGGCAACCTGGTGATCAGCGACAGCTGGCCCGGGCAGATGCGCACGGTGTTCGGCGATCATCAGCGCTTCATCGACACGTACTTCAAGACTTTCCCCGGCCGCTACTTCACCGGCGACGGCGCCAAGCGCGACGAAGACGGTTACTACTGGATCACCGGCCGCGTCGACGACGTGCTGAACGTCGCCGGCCATCGCCTCGGCACCGCTGAAATCGAGAGCGCGCTGGTCTCTCATCCGCAAGTCGCCGAAGCCGCCGTCGTCGGCTATCCGCACGACATCAAGGGCCAGGGCATCTACGCATACGTCACGCTCAACGCTGGCGAGCAGCCGAGCGAAGCGTTGCGCAGCGAGCTGCGCGAATGGGTGCGCAAGGAAATCGGCGCGATCGCCGCGCTCGATCTCGTCCAGTGGGCGCCGAGCCTGCCGAAGACGCGCTCCGGCAAGATCATGCGTCGCATTCTGCGCAAGATCGCCGCGAACGAGCACGACCAGCTCGGGGATACGTCGACCCTGGCCGACTCATCGGTCGTCGAGAGTCTCGTGCGCGAGAGGATGAATCGACCGGAGCTGGTGGCCGCCGAGCCGGCGGCACCTGCGAAGACTGCGCCGAAGCGCAAGAAGAAGACGCTGTAGGTCGGGCTTCAGCCCGACTCTTGTTCATGCAGGGATTGTCGGGCTGAAGCCCGACCTACAGGAAGCGGCCCGCACCGGCGAGTCGCGCCCGATAGTACTCGTCGTCGAGCATGCGGAACTCCACGAGCGAGCCCGTCCGCGGCGCGTGGATGAAGCGCCCTTCGCCCGTGTAAATCGCGACGTGGGAAATACGCCGCCCTTGCGTGCGGAAGAACAGCAGGTCGCCCGGCTTCAGTCCCGCGAGCTCGATCGGCTTCGCCGCCGAGAACTGCTCCGCCGCCGTGCGCGGCACCGGGATGCCCACCTGGTCGTAAATGAATCGCACCAGTCCGCTGCAGTCGAAGCCTTCCAGGTCGGCGCCGCCCCACACGTAAGGCTTGCCGAGCTGCGAGATCGCACGCATGGCGATCTCGTTGCCGACCGAAGGAAAGGCAGGCGGCGGCGGCGCGGGGGCAACGACGGGCTGAGGCTGCGGTGGTCGATACGGATCGATGGAACAGCCCTGCACCAGCACCGCTGCAGCGGCGCACGCCAAACTCAACCGTGCGGACCTACGAGCCATCTCGAGCACCATCGGCAGGATGCCGCATGCTCAAGCTAAGTTCCAGGCGCTGAACCGGCGGTGAATTACAATGCGCGCCGTGTCGTGCTTTTCATCACGGAGTCCCATGCGCACGTTGACAGCCCTGCTGCTGGCCTCAGCCGCGTTCGCGGCCAGCGCGGCCGATCTGCCTGCGACCACCAGCGTGCGTGCCGATGCGATCCGCGGCCACGTCGAATTTCTCGCCGGCGACCTGCTCGAAGGCCGGGCGGCGGCAACGCGCGGTTACGACATCGCGGCCGCTTACGTAGCGGCGCAGTTCCGCCAGGCCGGTCTCGCGCCGGCCGGCGACAACGACACTTACCTGCAAACGGTGCCGCTGCTCGAAGCGACGCCCGTGCTTCCCGGCTCGTCAGCCAAACTGGTGCGCGACGACGAGATCCACACGTTCGAGTACGGCACGGATTACCTGCCTGCGGCGGACTTCATGTCGGCGAGTTCGACGCTGACCGCGCCGCTGGTGTTCGCCGGCTACGGCGTCGATGCGCCGGAGCTCGGTTACACCGATTTCGAGAACGTCGATCTGAAGGGTCGCATCGCCGTGATCCTGAGCGGCGCGCCGGCGAAGTTTCCGAGCTCGCAACGCGCCTATCACTCGTGGAGCGAGCGCAAGTGGAGCCTGCTCGTGGAGCGCGGCGCGGTCGGCGCAATCACCGTCGCCTCGCCGGTCGACGAGAAGCGCCTGCCGTGGGAGCGCATCGTCGCTATGAGCTGGAGTCCGCAGATGCGCTGGCTCGATGCGGACGGCAAGCCGCAGCGCGCCTTCCCGGAGCTGAAGCTGCGCTTTCGTTTCAACCGTGACGCGGCGACGCGACTGTTCGAGGATGCCGCGGCGAGCTTTCCGGAAATCATGGCAGCGGCCGATGCCGGTCAGCCGCAGGGCTTCGGCCTGCCGGGCATGCTGACGCTATCGGCCACGACCGGCCTGCGCCGGACCGAGAGCGCCAACGTGCTGGGCCTGCTGCCGGGGACCGATCCGAACCTGCGCAACGAGATCATCGTCGTCACCGCGCATCTCGATCATCTCGGCCGGGGCTCGGCCGTGAACGGCGATTCGATCTACAACGGCGCGCACGACAATGCCGTCGGCGTCGCCGTGCTGCTGGAGATGGCGCGGGCGCTGCACGTCTCGAACACCAGGCCGCGTCGCTCGCTGCTGTTCGCAGCGGTCACCGCCGAAGAGAAAGGGCTGCTCGGCTCCGACTATTTCGTACAGGCCCCACGCACGGACGGCCGGCGCATCGTCGCGAACGTCAACATCGACATGCCGATGCCGTTCGTGCCGGTGCGCGATTTCGTGGCGCTCGGCGGCGAGCACTCGAGCCTCGGCACGCTGGCGCGCAACGCCGCGACCGCCCAGGGTTACAAGGTCAGCCCCGAGCTCGCACCCGAGGAAGTCGGCTTCATCCGCAGCGATCAGTTCTCTTTCATCCGCCACGGCGTCCCGGCGCTGGTCCTGAACAGCGGCTACACCGCGCGCGAACCGGGCGTCGATGCAGCGACCTTGCAGCGCCAGTTCCGCGAGGCCAACTATCACCAGCCGAGCGACGACTTGAACCTGCCGCTCGACTACCCGACGGCGGCGGACCTCGCGCGCATCGACCTGCGGATCGTGCTGGACGCCGCCAACGCCGCGAATGCACCTCGCTGGAACGCCGGCGATTTCTTTGCGGAGAAGTTCGGCGGCTCCCGGTAGAATCGCGCCCGCCCGGGGGACGGAACGCAAAGTGAGGCCGCGATGAAAGATCTGAGCACCGACGAGCTCGCCGAGCTGCGCGAGAGCTTCGACAACTGCGACAGCAACGGCGACGGGTGGATCATCGTCGGCGAATTCGCCGCGCTGCTGCTCGCGCTCGATCAGGATCTGACCGAGGACGAGTGCCTGCTCGCGTTCGAGATGACCGACGCGGACGGCGACGGCAAGATCAGCTTCGAAGAATTCATGGGCTGGTGGACCGGAGAGTAGCCCTTACAAACTGTGACTGTTGTCACAGGTCGATTCGTGATCCGCTGCTCATCCTGAGCAACGCCTGCGGCGATTGCGATTTTCCCTGAATCCATCCTCGGTGCCGGTCGCACTAGGCTACGCGCACGCTCGCGCCGATACCCGGTCGAGGAGAGCGTCCAATGAGCGAAGAGCACGAAAGAGGACTGCGCGTCGGCGATCCCGTGAGGCTGAAAGACAGCGACATGGACCTGCGCGGCGACGTGTGGCAACTGCGAACGGGCCGCTATCTGATCGTGCGCTGGCAGGACGAATGCCGCAGCACGCACTCGGAATCCGCCGTCGAATACGACTCCTCGCGCAGCCGCGCGGAGTGGAGCCGTAATCTCGTCACCGAAGATCGCCGCAAGAAATAGCGATCACGAAGCCGCTTTGCGGCCCGTGGCGCGACGACTGCGCCGCTCTCTCGTCGGCGCCTTGCGCGCAGACTTGCGTGCCGTCGACCGCCCGCCAGCCTTCTTCCCGTCCTTCTCCAGGCTGCGCTTGAGCAGCTCCATGAAATCGACGACGTTCGTCGTCGCCTCGGCCGGCTCGGCCTCCGCTTCCTTGGGCTCGCGCACCTTCTTGCCTTTCTGGCGCGCGACCTGCTCGTCGATGATCTTGCGGAGCTGCGCGCGGAACTCGTCCTTGTAGTCGTCGGGCTGCCACTTCTTGGTCATCGACTCGATGAGCTGAGTCGCCATCGACAGCTCCTGCGGCGTGACGCGATAGCTCTTGCTGTTGCCCTTCGGCAGGTCGAACTCCTCCGGCTGCACGATCTCCTGCGGGAAGCGCATCAGGTCGACCATCAGCGCGTCGCCGCGCGGCGAGAGTGCCGCCAGGTACTGGCGCGTGCGGATCACCACGCGCGCGATGCCGATCTTGTTGGTCTTGGCGAGCACTTCGCGCAACAGCACGTAACCTTTCTCGGCCTTCTTGGTGGGCACCAGGTAGTACGGCTTCTCGAAGTACATCGGGTCGATCTCGTCGCGATTGCAGAACGCCTCGATCTCCACCGACTCCGTGCTCTCGGGCGCGGCCTTGCGGATCTCTTCCTCGTCGATGACGACGTAGCTGCCCTTGGAGTACTCGAAGCCCTTGACGATCTCCTTCCACGGCACTTCCTCGCCGGTCTCGCTGTTGACGCGCTCGTAGCGCACCGGCGACTTGTCGCGGCTGTCGAGCATGCGGAAATGCAGATCGACGCTGCGCTCGCCGGAATGGAGCTGCACCGGTACGTTCAGCAGGCCGAAGGAGATCGTGCCGTTCCAGATCGGGCGTGCCATGGGTGTGTACCTCGCAAAAAAAGAGGCCGTGCCCAAAGGCGCGGCCTCAAGTGCGCAGTCGTCGGCATGGCGTCCGATGGGTTCTCAGCGGGTGCCCCCATCGTCCTGGGGAGGTCCATGTGACGAGTAGCGCAATGTTTGGCTCCAACGCACGAATCGGGCCTTAAGGTCCACGCACCTAGCGCATTTCCAGCAGAACCTCGCGAACCTTGTGAAATTCCGACGCCTTGTCGAAGAAATGATCCGCTCCGCATTCGCGGCTCGCAGTGCGGTAATCGTCCGAGGGGTAGTTCGTGACGACGATGATCGTCTCCGGCCGGGTCATGCCCGCGGCGCGCATCAGCTTGAGCAGGCGGAAGCCGCTGCCCCCTCGTAACTGGATGTCGAGGATCAGGACGCGCGGCTGCAGCGCCCGCATGCCTTCCAGTGCATCGTTGACGGCGTCCGCGCTGCCGACGACGCGCGCATGCGGAACGTCCTCGACGGACTCGATCAGCCGTTCCTTCACGGCCGCAGAATCCTCGACGATGTAGATGGTGAGCTCGGCCGGCGGGAGCGCGCGCAGCGCCGGGTGCGTGCCCGTGTCGCTATCCGTACCGGGCGCGGACTCTCCGGCGCAGAGCCAGGGCGCCGCCCTACTCGACCAGCTGATTGCGGACGGCGTAGGCGGCGATTTCTGCATTGCTGCGCATTCCCATCTTCTCGAGGATGCGCGCGCGATAAGTGCTGACGGTCTTCACGCTCAGGCCCAGCTCGTTCGCCATGACAGCAGGCGAGACGCCGCGGGCAATGCGGGTAAAGACCTGCAGCTCGCGCTCCGAGAGTCGATTGTGCAGCGGTCCTTCTTCGTCGGCCGCGCACTCCGATGCGAGCAGCTCGGCGACCAGCGGCGTGATGTAACGCCGGCCGGTGCCGACGGCGCGCACCGCTTTCACCAGCTCCTCGGGCACGATCATCTTCGGCACATATCCGTTCGCGCCGGCGCGCATCAGCCGCACGGCGAAGCTGCGCTCCGGGTGCATGCTCAGCACCAGGATCGCGAGCTCCGGGCGATCGCGCCGTAGCTGTTTCAGAAGGTCGATGCCGCTCTGGCCCGGCAGCGTGATGTCGAGCACCACGACATCGACTTTCAACCCATCACGGAGCTGCTGCGTGGCCTCCTCCGCGGAGCCGGCCTCGCCGACCACCTGGAGGTCCGCCTCTTCCGACAGCATCTCGCGCACGCCAGCCCGCAGGATCGCGTGGTCGTCCACGATCATCACACGGATCGGCGTCTGCACCTGCTGAAAGGCGTCTCGACCTTCGTTCTCTCTCGCATCCAGCATCACAACGGTACCTCCGTGAGATCGTCCGCGAGGTCTGCGTGCAGACCGGTGATCTCAATGTCACGAGCATCGCGGCCGGCAGTGGCTGCGTAGTCCATCACCAGCCCTTGTGCCCGGTAGGCATTCAGGCGGTTGTAGAGTGTCTTCAGACTGACACCTAGTAACGCCGCGGCGCGCGTCTTGTTTCCCCCGCATTTCTGCAGGGTGGCGAAGATCATCCAGCGCTCGACGTCCGCCAGGTTGGTGCCGACCGGCACCTGCAGGACCGAAAGCTCCTGTGCAACGCGTGGCTCGTGCAGCTCCGCGCGAACGTCGGTGTCATGCCCCAAATACGCGCGCGCGTCGCGTGCCGGAACAGTTTCGGTCATCGGGTTTCCCATAACGATCGCCCCTATTGGCCGTACGCGGCCCCTCAGGTGACACAACCGCATGGCGGTGCCGAAATGTTCCCGACATCCAGCGAATCATTTTCACGCCGGGTGCCTGGGCGGATGCCGGGCACTGTCGACGTAAGCCACGTCCTACGCAGCGCTGGAGGCCGACGAGCGTGGATTGGGGACGAAGGCCTCGACAACGGTGCCCCGGCCGGTGGACGGACGCCGGATCGCGAACGTCCCGCCCATCTCGCGCATGCGCTCGCGCATGCCCACCACTCCGTGCGACTTCGGCTTCGCCAGAGCTTCTTCCGTCAGGCCGACGCCATCGTCCTTGACCCGCAGGCGCAGGCCGTCGGGCTCGCGCGCCAGCGTGATCCGTACCTGGGTCGCCTGCGCGTGCTTGGTTATGTTGGTCAGCGCCTCCTGGACGATGCGATAGAACGCGATCGACCAGGCGGGATCGAGGTCGTCGAAGTCCTCGTGCACGTCGACTTCGCACGCCAGGCCGGTGCGGCGGGTGAACTCGCGGCAATGCGAGCGCATCGCGAATGCCAGGCCGAGGTTGTCGAGATGACTCGGACGCAGGCCTTCGATCACTTCGTGCTTCAGCTCGACGGTATCGGCCAGCATCTGCAACACGCGCTGCAGCCGCTCGCGCACCTCGCGCTTGTCTTCGGGCAGGCGGCGCTGGATCCAGTTCAGATCCATGTTGATCGCGGTCAGATTGCTGCCGAGCGTGTCGTGCAGCTCGCGCGCCAGCTTGGCTTTTTCCTCCTCTGAAACGCGGATCAGGTGCTGCGACAGCTCGGTGAGCTCCGCGGTCCGATCCTCCACCAATTGGTTCAGATGCTGATTCGCCTCGCGCAAGGCGCGTAGCGCGCTTTCGCGGTCGCGCACGTACCGCTGCAAAAGCTTGTTCAGCGCGATCAGCACCGCCACGGTGACGACCGTCGCCAGCACAGCAACGCCGGCCCCGACCCACATGTCGCGCACGACTTCGCGTCGCGACGCTTCGATGCGCGCGTCTTCCTCACTCATCAGGCGATCGACGACGCCGCGCACGCGGTCCATCGTCTCCGTCGCACGATCGGTGCCGGCCACGTCCGCGTTGCCGTGCGGCCCGGGCTGCGGGCTGCTGCGGATCGTCTGCTCCAGGCGGCTCGCGGCGGCTGTCGTCAGGCCCTCCAGCGCTGTGATGTCCGCGAGACGAGTCGGATCGTCGACCGTCAGCTCGCGCAGCCGATCGATCTGTTTGCGCCAGCTCCGCATCGCGACGTGATAGGGCTCCAGGTAGCCGGTCTGGCCGGTGAGCAGGTAGCCGCGCTGCGAAGACTCGAGCGCCGTGATCACCGATTGGAACGTGATCAACGAGCGCTTGATCTCGCTGGAACGCGCGTAGTGCGCGTTGGAATCCATCGTGGCTGCCGTGTTGATGATCAGCAGCGAGGCGTTGATCACCAGCAGCGCGATCGAGACCACGATGATCGCGATGACGTGCAGGGGCACGCGCCCGCTCGCTGCGGGCGGGAACAGGGGCTGCTCGGCCGTCTGGGTCATCGGATGCCGTGAAGGGTACGGTTGAAACTGCTGAAACGTGTGCACGCATTTTCGGGTTCCCGCGTAAGCATTTTTTCCAACGGAACCCGCACGTTGTGGCGCGGGTTTCTACGGCGGGTTAGCTAATCGAGGACACTTCTATGAAAGGCACTGTATTTGGGATCGTCGCCGCCGCCGGCCTCGCACTCGTGGGCTGCAACAAGGCAGAATCCCCCGCCGAGGTGCAGCACGACGTGACAGAAGCGCGGGCTGACGCGCAACGTGACGTCGCCGATGCGCAGGCTGACGCTCGCGAAAACATGGCCGATGCGCAGAAGGACGTCGCCGACGCCCAGGCGGACCACGACGCTGACGACGTGGCCGACCAGGCGCAGCAGGCGAGCGAGACGGGCGCCAAGAACGACTACAAGGTCGCCGTGGCGCAGGCAGAAGCGACTCACAAGGTCGCGACGGAGAAGTGCGAAGCCGTGAGCGGCGACGCGCAGAAGGACTGTAAGGACCGTGCGGATCGCGATCTCGAAGCCGCGAAGCGCGCTGCCGAGCAGCGTCGCGACGGTACGGGCTGAGGGCCGCGACTCTTAGGAGAGGCAGGCACATGAAGCACAGAAGCACGGCGGCCGCGTTGGTCGCGGTCCTGATGGGCTCGACAGCGATGGTCGGCTGCTCCAGCACGCCGACGCAGCAGTCGGCCGGGCAGGCCGTCGATGACGGCGTCGTGACCGCCAAGGTGAAGGCGGCCCTGGTGGCCGATCCGGTGACGAAAGCGCACCAGATCAACGTCGAGACGTTCAAGGGCACGGTGCAGTTGAGCGGCTTCGTCGAAACCGACGAAGCGCGCACACGCGCCCTGCAATTGGCGCGCGACGTGCAAGGCGTCAGGAAGGTCAAGGACGCGATGGAAGTGCGACGCGGAAGCTGATGTCTCCGTAGGTCGGGCTTCAGCCCGACCATCCGTGCCGAGGCGGGTGACGCGAGTCGCCCGCCTTTTTTTATGCGTTGCAAAAAGAGCGATTTGTGGCCTGTGCATCCGCGTAATGGCCGCACGCGTATACTCACGCGCTCCGTTAGGGAGCATCGTTAAACACTCTAATCAACGAGGAATGGCATAGATGGCCCACAAGACAAGCTCGATCAAGAAGATCTCCGGCCTGGCGCTCGCAGCAGCGGCTGCGATTGCGTTCACGGCTGCTCCGCTGTCGGCCGCGAATGCTGCTGACGAAGCGAAAGTGAAGTGTGAAGGCGTTAATGCGTGTAAGGGACAGGGCGCCTGCAAGGGTGCGAAGAATGAATGCGCCGGCAAGAATGCCTGCAAGGGCCAGGGCGTAGTCGAGATGTCGAAGGCGGCCTGCGACGCTGCCAAGGCGAAGGCGAAGGGCTGATCCACTCAAGGCTCAACGGCGGCGCGGGCGCTTCCTCCGCGCCGCCTTCTTCGATGACTAGCTCCCAGGTCAACTCTTTGGGATTCGGGCTCGGGCTGCGGCCCCAGCACTATGAAGCACTGCTCGGCGAGCACCGCGGCAGCGTAGCGTGGCTCGAAGTCCTGACCGACAACTACCTCGTCCCCGGCGGCCGTCCGCTCCACTTCCTCGAACGCCTGCGCGCCCACTACCCCGTGGTGCTGCACGGCGTCTCGATGTCGATCGGTAGCACCGATCCTCTGAATCTCGACTACGTGCGCAGCGTCAAGGCGCTCGCCGACCGCGTCGAGCCGGCCTGGGTCTCGGATCACCTGTGCTGGACGGGCGTCGAGGGCGTGAACCTGCACGACCTCATGCCGCTGCCGTTCACCGAAGAGACGGTGCGGCACGTCGTCAGCCGCGTGCACGCCGTCCAGGACATCCTCGGACGCCGGCTCGTGCTGGAAAACGTCTCCACCTACGTCACCTTCGCCGCCGACGAGATGAGCGAATGGGAATTCCTGCGCGAGATCGCCGAGCGCGCGGATTGCCGGCTGCTGCTGGACGTCAACAACGTCTACGTCAGCAGCGTCAATCACGGCTTCGACCCGCACGCCTACCTGCGCGGCGTGCCGGTCGATCGGGTGCAGCAGTTCCACCTCGCCGGCCACTCGAACCTGGGCGACTACCTGATCGATACGCACGACGAGCCTGTGTGCGAAGAGGTCTGGCAGCTCTACGCCGCCGCAGTCGCTCGTTTTGGCGCGGTCTCGACCATGATCGAGCGCGACGACAAGATTCCGGACCTGCCCGTTCTGCTGGCGGAGCTGGAGCGAGCGCGCGCCATCGCGCTGACCGCGGAGGCAGCGTGAGCGCATTGGCGCAATTGCAGCGCGACCTGCAGCGTCATGTGATCAGCGGCGACGCTGCGATCGCCGCAGCGGTCAACGACACGGCAGCGGTTCCGACCGCGACTCGCTTGGCCGTCTACTCGAATGCCTACCGCATCCGGCTTGCCGAGGCCCTCGCCGCGAACATGCCCCACCTGCGCGACCTGCTCGGTCCTGAGGAATTCGCTGCGGTCGCGGGACGCTACATCGACGAGCATCCGTCGCAGTTCGCCTCGATCCGCTGGTTCGGCGACCGCCTGGTGCAGCAGTTGGAGGGATCGCACGCGGCGCAGCCCTGGATTGCGGAGCTGGCGCGTTGGGAATGGGCGCTCGCAGCCTCGTTCGATGCCGAAGATGCGCCGACGGTCGGCATCGAAGCCCTGGCGGCTGTCGCGCCGGGCGACTGGGGCGAGCTGCGCATGGCGTTTCACCCGTCGGTGCAACAACTCGAGCTGCAGACCAATGCCCAGGCGCTGTTCAAGGCGATGTCCGAGGAGCAACCGGCGCCAGCACCCGCGCTGCTCGATCGTGCGCAGCCCTGGCTCCTCTGGCGGCAGGACCTGAAAACCCAATACCGTTCGCTCGATGCCGCAGAGAGCGCGGCATTCGCAGTGATCCGCAACGGCGGCACCTTCGGCGAGATGTGCGAAGCGCTGTGCGAATGGCACGATGCGGACGAAGTGCCGCTGGCGGCAGCGGGCATGCTCAAGAGATGGATCGTCGAGAACCTTTTGACCCGCCTCGGCTCGTGATGGCATGAAGCTGTACACGTTCTTCCGCAGCTCCGCCGCGTTTCGCGTGCGCATCGCCCTCAATCTCAAGGGGCTGCAATACGAGTCGGTGCCCAAGCACTTCGCGCGCAACGAGCACCGCGCAGCCGAGTACCTGGAGCTCAATCCGCAGGGCCTGATTCCGGCACTCGCCGTCGACGGCGTAGTGCTTTCGCAGTCGCTGGCGATCATCGAATACCTGAATGACCGGCACCCGGAACCCCCGCTGCTGCCCGCGGATCCCATCGATCGGGCGCGCGTGCGCTCGATGGCGCTGGGGATCGCCTGCGAGATCCACCCGCTCAACAATCTGCGCGTGCTGAACTACCTGCGCAGCGAGCTGCAGCAGGACGACGCAGGCGTCGGCACCTGGTATCGCCACTGGGTGAGCGAGGGCTTTCGCGGAATCGAGGAGCAGGCCCGGGCGTTCTCCGCTGCCGGGCGCTATTGTTTCGGCGACGCCGTGTCGCTGGCCGATGTCTACCTCGTACCGCAGATGTTCAACGCACGCCGCTTCAAGACCGATCTCACGCCGTTCCCGACGCTGGGCGGCATCAGCACGCACCTGGAATCATTGCCGGCGTTCGCCGCTGCGCGGCCCGAAGTACAGCCTGATGCACAGTAGCCTGGTCTGCGTCGGCGTCGGCATGACGCTCGGCTCGCACCTGACGCCGCTCAGTCGCAGCTACATCGAGAATGCCGACGTCGTGTTCGCGGCGACGTCCGACGGCATCGTCGAGCTGTGGCTCGCGAAGATGAATCCGAACGTGCGCAGCCTGCAGCCGTACTACAGCGAGGGAAAGTCGCGAGCTGAGAGCTATCGGCAAATGATCGCGGCCATGCTGACGGAAGTGCGCGCGGGCAAGCGTGTCTGCGGCGCGTTCTACGGCCATCCCGGCGTGTTCGCCGGCGTCCCGCACGAGGCGATCGACCAGGCGCGGCGCGAAGGCTTTGCAGCGCACATGGAGCCCGGCGTCTCGGCCGAAGACTGCCTGTATGCGGACCTCGGGATCGACCCGGGCCGCTACGGCTGCCAGCACTTCGAAGCAAGCCAGTTGATGCTGTATCGGCGGCACATCGATCCGACGGCCTACCTGGTGCTGTGGCAGGTCGGCGTGGCGGGCGATCGTTCGCTGATGCGATTCGCGACCGGCGCGGAATACCGGCGCGTGCTGGTCGACGTGCTGACCCGCGACTATGCGCCGGATCATGCAGCGATCGTTTACAAGGTGGCGACGCTCCCGACGCAGCAACCGCGCATCGAGCGCACGACGATTGCGCAGCTTCCGGCTATCGACATCGACATGCATGCCACCGTCGTCATTCCTCCCGCGCGCCCGTTGCAGCCCGACGAGCAGGTCCGCGAGCGGCTCGCCGCACTCGACCGTGCGTCGGGAGAGCCGCGTTGACGCTGCAGCTCAGCAGCCCGCGGCTGACCCTGCGTTCGATCCGCGAAAGCGACGAGGAGCTGTACTGCGAGCTGTTTTGCGATCCCGAAACGATGCGTTACATCGGCTCGCCGTGGACACGTGCCGAGGCGGCGCAGGCGTTCCGCGGCGTTCTCGCGGCGACTCAGGACACGCCCGCACGCGCGCTGTTCCTGGTGATGATTCCCAAGACTGCGCGCCAGCCGATCGGCCTGTGCAGTCTGCAAAATTTCGATTCCGCCGGGCGTAGAACGGAGATGGGCGTGATGGTCGGCTCGCAGGTGCGCGCGCAGGGCATCGCGTCGGAGGCGTTGGTCGCACTCATCGCGCATGCCTTCGCCACGCTGCCGTTCGACGAGGTCTGGGTGCGGATCGCACTCGATCACATTGCGTGCCAACGGACGGCTGAGCTCATCGGGCTGGTCCAGCACACCGACGTTTCGCCGCAGGACCTCGCCACGAACGTGCGGCGCTGGTCGGCCTACCGGGGAACGTGGTCTTGGTCCAGAATATGGACGGGCGGCGCTCGAAGGTCCCAACAGTCAAGGGAGAAAAGAGAATGATGGATGCCATCGATTTCCTGGAGCAGCTCGGACGGAACGCCCGGTTACGCCACGCCCCGACGCCGGAGCTGGAACAGGCGCTCGCCGCGAGCGGCATCGAGCCGAGCCTGCGAGCTGCACTGCTGGCCGACGACGCGCTGCGCCTCGGCGAGCTGCTCGGCGCGCAGCCGAACATCTGCTGCCTGATCGAGAAGCCGGACCAGGAGGACGACGAGGAGGAGGAGGAAGAGGAATCCGAGGACGACGAAGAGGCCGTGCGCCTGCGTTAGTCCCCCTTCCGCCACCCAAGCCGTGCCCACGCATTCATCCCGACTGCGATGTGGTACGCCCGCCCGGCTCGTGTCGGGCGGGCTTGCGGTGGCTTGCGCGCTGTTCGCCGCCGGCGCACTGGCGCTCACATCGCATGAAGCGGACCAGCTCCTGATCGAAGCGGACGGCCTGAAGTCGTCGGACCCGACGCACTTCGCGCGCCTCCTGCAGCAGCTCGAGCCCGAGGTCAACGCGCTCTCCCAGGGTCAGCAGCAGTACCTCACCTACCTCAAGGGTTGGCAGTTCGCCTATGCGGGCGACTACGCGCGTGCAGTGCCGCTGCTGCAAACGATCATCGACCGGTCCGAAGACGTCACGCTGAAGTTCCGCGCAACCGCGACCGTCGCGAACGTGCAGGCAGTGGCAACTCAGTACGACGATGCCTTCTCGCAGCTCGGCTCGTTGCTCGCGCTGCTGCCCAAGGTTGCCGAAAAGGACGCGCGCCAGCAGGGCATGGCGGTCGTCGGCTATCTCTACAACCAGGTCGGCGAGTACGACCTCAGCCTCAGCTACGCAGACCGGATCGTGAGCGAGGATCCGTCGGCCCGCGGCGTCTGCCGCAGCTATCACATGCGCCTGGAAGCGCTGTATCGCAGCGGTCGGCTGCGCGGCGAAGTGGCGCAGTTCTTCAACGGCATTGATACCTGCCTGCAGATCGGCGAGCGCCTGCGCGCAAACGCGATGCGCACGTACATCGCGCGCTGGTACATCGAGGAAGGGCGTAATCGCGACGCCATCGACCTGCTGACCAAGCACTACGAGGAAACCCGCGCGTCGCGCTATCGGCGCGTGATCTGCGATTACGAATCGATCCTGGCGAGCGCGTACCGCAACAGCGGCGACCGGGCGGCGGCGCGGCAATACGCGCTGCGCGCGATCGGCGATGAGCGCAGCCAGAGCCAATACATCGAGCCGGTCGTGAACGCGTATCGACTGCTGTACCAGCTCGCGCAGGAGCAGGGCGACGTGAGCGCGGCGCTCGCCTACCACGAGAAGTACGCGGCGGCAGACAAGGGCTATCTCGACGACGTGAGTGCGCGCCAGATCGCATACGAGCGCGCGAAGCACGAAGCGGCCGCGAACCGCCTGCAGATCGACGGCCTCAACAAGCAGAACGAAGTGCTGCAATTGCAGCAGCAGCTCGGCAAGAAGGCGGTAGAGACCAGCCGCCTGTACATCGCGCTGCTGATCGTCATGGCGGTCTTCATCGCGCTGTTCGCGTACCGCACCAAGCGCTCGCAGCTCCACTTCATGAAACTGTCGCGCGTCGACGGCCTCACTGGCATCGACAACCGGCCGCACTTCATCGAGCAGGCGGAGCGCGAGCTCGAAGCGAGCCGCAAGCTGGGCCAGGAAGTGTGCGTGATCCTCTGCGACCTGGATCACTTCAAGTCGATCAACGACAAGTACGGCCACGCGGCTGGCGATACCGTGCTGCGCCAGGCCGTGCAGGCGTGCCGCATGCACCTGCGCGGCAGCGACTTGTTCGGCCGCTTCGGCGGCGAAGAGTTCTGCATCCTGTTGCCGGGCTGCAGCCTGAACGATGCCCGCCAGCGTTGCGAAGCGTTGCGCGGCGCGATTGCGACGATCAGCAGCGACACGAGCAATCCGGGCTCGAGCGTCTCCGCCAGCTTCGGCGTGGCCGCGACCGCATCGTCGGGCTACGAGCTGCGCCAGCTCCTCGCGCACGCCGACGCTGCGCTGTATCGGGCGAAGTACGCCGGGCGCAATTGCGTCGTCCTGTACGACACGATGCATGCGATCGGCGTAAAACGAGAAGCAGTTACCGGATAGTGGTACTTTCGGCCGATGCGTCGTACGCTGCGCGTCACGCAGCATCCTCATGTTTCCAGTGGGTTCCGCGGGTTCTGCAATGCGTTCGACGCCGCGTTCCGGGAGCGACGACCGACCAGCTGCCCGTGTGCTCGAGGGCGGCTTCGCACGCCTGCGCTTTCCGGCGGAGCTGGAATCCGAATTCCGGCATCACCATCTCCTCTCCTCGCAACAATGGGTGCGCCTGAGCATCCTGGTCGCGCTCGGCACGACGCTCGGCTTCGCGATGATCGATCACTGGGTGATCCATTCCAGCAACGCGGTGCCGGACCTGGTGCGCTTCGGTCTGCAGGTGCCCGCGATCCTGCTGTGCCTGCTCGCGACCATCAAGCCGCTGTACACGCGCGTTTACTTGCCCGCGATCCAGATCGCCGCGCCGCTGTTCGGCATGGGCAGCGTGATGATGGCGGTCTACGCCGAGCCGCAATACGCGCCGCTGGTCGGCGCGCGTCTGCTGCTGGTCGCGTTCTTCCTGTACTTCATGCTCGGCATGCGTTTCGTGCCGGCCCTGCGCAGCAACCTGATCGTGCTCGGTGCGCTGATCGTTGCCGGGTTCGCGGGTGCGATCGCGCCGCAGGCTGCGATCTACCTGGCGTTCGCAGTGTTCTGCGCCAACGTCATCGGCGGCGCCGGTGCGTACGCGCTCGAACACGCCAATCGCACGGCGTTCCTGGAACGCAAGCTGTTGGGCGAAATGGCTGCGCTCGACGGACTCACGCGATTGCTGAACCGGCAGACGTTCGAAGCGCGTGTCATCGAGGTGTGGCGTGAAGCAACTGCGCGCCAGCTTCCGATCTCCGTGCTGATGATCGACGTCGACGACTTCAAACGTTACAACGACCACTACGGCCATCTCGCCGGCGACGAGTGCCTGCAGCGGATCGCCCAGGCCGTTCGGACCGCCGTCGCCGGCAACCCTGCCGACCTGCTGGCTCGTTACGGCGGCGAAGAATTGGTCGCGGTGCTCATCGATCGCACGGCCGCCGACGCGGAAGCGGCAGCCGGACGGATTGTCGCAGACGTGGCCGCGCTCGCGATTCCGCACGCAGGCTCCAGCACGGGAGGCATCGTCAGCATCAGCGTCGGCGCCGCGACTCACCATCCGACTGCCGCGGCTTCCTACAGCACCGTAGCGAGGCTCGCCGACAACGCGCTGTATGCAGCGAAGCACCAGGGCCGCAATCGTTGCGTGTGCGTGAAGATGCACGCGCCAGGCGTGACGCCCACGTTTGCGAGCGCTGAGAATCGAGCCGTGAGGGCCAGCGAGGGCCTGATCCGCAGATAGCTCGCGCCCTGGTTTATCATGCCGGGCCCATGAGACTTGTACTTGCCCTCCTCGCGCTCGTTGCCGGCGCGGCCTTCGCACAAACCCCCACCAACTCCGTCGTCCTCGTCCACGCAGGTCGCTTGCTGGATCGCCCCGGCCAGGCAGCGCGCGGCGCTTCGACCGTGATCGTGCGCAACGGCCGGATCGAAGCGATCCGCGACGGTTTCGCGGCGCCTGAGGGGTTTCCCGGCGCGACGGTCGTCGACTTGCGCGACCGCTATGTCCTGCCCGGCCTGATCGACTGCCACGTGCACCTGGAGAGCGATCGCGCCGGCCAGGAGGGTCTGCTGGAATCGCTGACGTCGAGCGACGCGTACCTCGCGTACCAGGCGCTCGGCAACGCGCGCAAGACGCTGGAAGCAGGCTTTACGACCGTCCGCAATCTCGGCGACGACCGTGGCGTGACGCTGGCACTGCGTGACGCGATCGCCGCGGGCACCGTACCCGGACCGCGCATCATCGACGCCGGCACCGGCATCTCCACGACGTCCGGTCATGGCGATCGCACGCTGAGCCTCGCGCCCGACATCGCCGAGCACGTCTCCGAATCGAACCTGTGCGACGGGCCCGAGAGCTGCCGGCGCGCCGTCCGCGAGCAAGTGCGTCGCGGTGTCGACGCGATCAAGATCATGACGACCGGCGGCGTGAACAGCCGCATCGGCGCTGGACTCGGCAAGCAGATGTTCGACGACGAAGCGCAGGCGCTGATCGAAACCGCGCACCTGTACGGCAAGAAAGTGGCGGTGCACGCGCACGGCGCCGACGGCATCAACCTCGCGCTGAAACACGGCGCCGATTCCATCGAGCACGGCACGCTGCTCGACGAGGAGAGCGTGAAGCTGTTCCTGAAGAGCGGCGCGTACTACGTGCCGACGCTCTCGACGGTGAACGGCTACCTGGAACGCCTCGCCAAGGACCCGAACGCTTACCCGCCGGCGGTGCGCGCGAAAATCGACTGGCGCATCCAGATCACCGGCAAGGCGCTCGAGGTCGCCTATCCGCGCGGCGTGAAGATAGCGTTCGGCACCGATGCCGGCGTCTCGAAGCACGGCCGCAACGCGGACGAGTTCGAGCTGATGGTGAAGCACGGCATGCCGGCGGCGGCGGCGATCAAGGCGGCGACGCTGAATGCAGCCGACTTGCTCGGGATCGCTGCGGAAGCCGGCTCGATCGAGCCGGGCAAGCGCGCCGACATGATCGCTGTCGCCGGCGATCCGCTCAGCGACGTCACGGTGCTCAAACGCGTGCAGTTCGTAATGAAGGACGGCGTCGTGCACAAGCGGCAGGTGGCCCCATGAAGAGCGCTGCGATCGGGTTGATGATGCTCACGAGCGTCGCGCTTGGAGCAGAAGAGCCCGCTGTGCACGAAGGCGACTTCGTGCTCAAGAATTTTCGTTTTGCTTCCAGCGAGGCGCTGCCGGAGCTGCGGCTGCACTATCGAACGCTCGGCAAGCTGCAGCGCGATGCCAAAGGCGTGGCGAGCAATGCCGTGCTGATCATGCACGGCACTGGCGGCACCGGTGCGCAGTTCCTGCGACCGGAGTTCTCCGGCGAACTGTTCCGCGCCGGCGGCGAACTCGACACCTCGCGGTTCTTCGTGATCCTTCCGGACGGCATCGGTCACGGCAAGTCCAGCAAGCCGAGCGACGGCTTGCGCGCGCACTTCCCGCGCTACGGCTACGAGGACATGATCGCCGCGCAATATCGGCTCATCACCGAAGGACTCGGCGTGCAGCACCTGCGCCTCGTGACGGGCACGTCGATGGGCGGCATGCACACGTGGCTGTGGGGCCAGCGCTATCCCGACGCCATGGACGCGCTGTTGCCGCTCGCGAGCCTGCCGTCGCAGATTTCCGGCCGCAATCGCGCGTGGCGCCGGATCGCGATCGACGCGATCCGGCTCGATCCGCAATGGCGCGGCGGCGATTACCGCGAGCAACCGCTCGGGTTGCGCACGGCGGAGCAGATGCTGTTCCTGATGGGCAGCAATCCGGTGCTGCGCCAGCAGCAGATGCCGGATCTTGCGAAGAGCGACACCGTGTTCGATGCCGCAGTCGCCGACTCGCTGCGCGCCGCCGACGCGAACGACGTTCTGTATCAGCTCGAAGCGTCGCACGATTACGATCCCGCGCCGGGACTGGAGAAGATCCGCGCGCCGCTCCTGGCGATCAATTTCGCGGACGACCTGATCAATCCGCCGGAGCTCGGCATTCTCGAGCGCGAGATCAAGCGCGTGCCGCATGGCCGCGCGCTCGTGATCCCGGTGACACCGTTATCGCGCGGCCACGGCACTCATACCGTTGCGGCAGTCTGGAAGGAGCATCTTGCCGAGCTGCTGCGCAGCTCGGCACGCGACTGATCTGCCAGGCGATGCAGAGTTGACGCTCAGATCCGACGCAGGACCTGCTCGCCCATAGTGGCATTGCGCGCATTGCCGGCCAGGCCGGTATCGAGCAGCGTGATCCCGAACAGAACGGCCCAGCCGCGAGCGCGCGCCCACAGCGCGTCGCTCGCCTCGCCGTAGGCCTGCCGCGCTTTCTTGCGCGCGGCTTCATCCGGCAGCAGCAGCCATAGACACGCGAGATCGATCGCCGGGTCGCCGCACGTCATGTCGCCCCAGTCGATCACGCCCGTGATCGTGCCTTCGAGCGTCAGGACGTTGCGGGCGTGCAGGTCGCCGTGAATCCACGTCGCAGGCGTTCCGTTCGGCGCGTCGAGGGCGGCGCTCCAGGCCCGGCGGATGCGGTCATTCATGATGTCCGTAACCCGCTCCAGGTGTCGCATCCGCTCGCCGATCGCGGCGGCACGCGTTGCCAGCGGTGACAGGCGCTCGAAGTTGCGGGGGGCGTCGGCCGGCGCCGCCACGTGCAGCGCGCGCAGGAATGCAGCAAGACGCGGCGCCTCCGATGCGGCCACCGGGCATACTTCGGCAGTCGCACCCACCAACCACGGCACCACGCTCCAGCGCCACGGGAACCCGAAGGCGGGCTGGCCGACGCGGATCGGTACGGGAATCTGCAGCGGCAGGCGATCGCTGAGTGTGATCAGCCAGCGCTGTTCGTTGACGAGCAGGCGTGCCGCTGCCGCCGAGCGCGGCATGCGCACAGCGAACGACTCGCCGAGACGGAACATGAAGTTGTCGGCGCCGGATTCGGCGGCGCGCACCGGCAGCGAAGAAAGGTTCGGATGCTGCTGCGCCAGCAGCACCTCGACCAGATCCACGTCGACGTGAACTTCGCCGGGTGGCCCTTCCATTGCAGCCGTCAGCATGGGGCGCGCTACGCCACGGCTCAGGAAGTGGGCGCAGCGAAATCCGCCGTGCTGATGAGGTTCGGCTGCACCGTCACGTTCTGCGTACCGATGAACTCGAGCGTGTCGTCAGCAGTAGCGTCGTCGTCGTCGCAGGTGAACGCGGCTGTGTACGAGCCCGGCGGCAGGAAGGCCGCACGATACGGATATGAGGTACTACCGTTCTGGACGGCGACGCTCGCGACCACGAGCGGATCCGCATCGGCTCCGGTGGCCTCCTCGATGTCGTCAGGCGTGATACCGCTGCCGGAGAAGATATAGACCTTCGGCAGGCACTCCTCGGTGACCAGCGCGCTGGCGACTTGGCCGGCAATCGCGCCGACGTTCGCGTCGTCGACGATTCGCAGCGTCGGACGCATCAGGTAGCCCTGCGTGCAGGCTGCGGTCGTGCCCCGCTGTCCCGGCGGCGCGTGGATCGACTTGCGCAAGTCGAAGTCGATCGTCAGCGCAAGGCTGCCGTCGGCCGGCAGCGTGAACCCGCGGTTGAGTTTCAAGCCCGACTCGGCGCCGCTCGGCACGCGCAGCTCGCACTCTTCGCCGCTGGTGCGCACGATGTACGAATCGCGCACGCCCGGCGCGTTGTCGACGATGAGGCGAACCCATTCATAGTCGCCGGCCGGCAGCGTCACGCCGTCGAGCAGCAGCGCAGCGCGGCCACCCTGATACTGCAGCAGGTCGAGCTGCCGCGGCGACGGGGTGAGACCTTGTACGATTTCCGGCGCCGATCCGGCGCGCTTGAAAGCGACGCCGCTGAACTGCACCACGACACTGCTCGCCTCGTCGACTGGTGCGTCGGTCACGCCCAGGCTCAGCCGTCCGGTGTCTCCGCCGCCGCCATCGCCGCCACCGCTGCACGCGGCAAGGCCCAGCAAAATCGAGACCGTGGTCGCCGTAGTCGTCGCTCGCATGTGTAATTCTCCCGTGTCTACCCACGGGGACACGGAGCAGCGCGACGAAGGGTTCCGGGTGCGCTTTGCGTGGAACCATTCGACCGTGACGGTCGTGTTGGTTTCTAATGAAGCGCATGGCCTGGCTGAAGCGCACGCGAGGATCGTTGACCGCCGGAACGGGCGACGCCGCGGAGTTCGAACGGCTGCTGCGCGAGCACGTCCCCGCGCTGTACCGGTCCGCCTACCGCTGGACCGGCACAGTCGATCGCGCCGAGGACCTGGTGCAGCAGCTCCTGATGCGCCTGTATCCCCGGCTCCCGGAGCTGCGCAAGCTCGATCGCATACGGCCGTGGGCCTTGCGCGTCATGTATCGCATCTTCGTGGACGAGCTGCGGCGCGAGCGCGCTTCGCCGGTGGAGTTCGGCATGGACGCTTCCGCCGATGCGGAGCAGGACTCAGGCGAAGGCGATGCCTGGCTCGATACCGCGCCCGGGCCCGCAGAGCTCACTGAGCAGGAGCTCACTCAGGAGCGCGTCGTGCGGGCCTGGGAGCGACTTGGTGAAGAGCACCGCGCGGTGCTGGCGATGCACGACATCGAGGACTACACCCTTCCCGAGCTCGCCCAGATTATGGATATTCCGCTCGGGACGCTGAAATCACGCCTGCACCGGGCGCGGGCCCGGCTGCGCGAGCTGCTGACCGCGGAACGATTGGCCGCCGCGGATCGTGTATGAAAAGGAAGCACGAAACAGGACCCGACGTGGCAGAAGACGACCTCCAGCCTCTGCGACGAGCGCTGCGGCAGATGCCGACGCCGGAGCCGCGTGCCGGTTTCGTCGAGCGCGCGCTCGCCCAGGCGGCAGTACAGCAGCGTAGCTCGCAGGTGGCATCCCTTCCCGGACGCCTGCGTAACTTCGTTTTGCGGTGGGAAACCTGGGCGGGCGCCGCGCTCGGCGGCGCCGTCGCGGCAGCACTGACCCTCATGCTGCTGCGGCCCGTCGACACTACGGTGAGTCCGCAGCAGGTTGCCCTGACGCTGCACGAAATGCGCAACGTCGACGTGCTGATCGATTCCGAGCGGGAGCTGAAAGGCGCTACGATCCACATCGTCGCGAGCGGCAGCATCGCGCTCGATGGCTTCGACGACGAGCGACAGATCGACTGGCAGGCCGATCTCGACCGCGGCAGCAACCTGCTGTCGTTGCCGGTCGTGGCACGGGCCGCCGGCAAGGGTCGCCTGGTCGCCGTCATCGAGCACGAGGGCCGGACGCGGCAAGTCGCAATCGAGCTCAGCGTGGTCGATCCGAAAGCCTGATCATGACGACCATCATAAACACCGGCTTGTCAGAGTCGCAGCGGACAGTGATCATGCGCGCGGCCGTCGCGTCCGTTGCATTCCTGCTCCTGTGCCTGGTCTCCCTGAGCGTGGCTGCGCAGGAACCGCAGCAGGGCAAGCGCGACGATCTCGACGTGACGATGCAGATCATCGTGGATCCGGATGCCAAGCTGCCCGACGAAGTCGTTCGCCGCATTCCCCTGCCGACGCGCAAGCCCGCAGACTCGTCCCCCTCCGGCACACGCGACACCTCCGGCAAGAGCGAAACAGGCCAGACGGACACGGCCGACTCCGGCAAGGACCGCGACAATGCAGCCAGCGAGCACGGCAAGGAGACCTCACAAGCCGCTCACGACCGCGCGCGCGAGGCCGCCGAGCAGCGCGAAGCCGCGCGCAGAGCAGAGGCCGAAGAGCGCAAGAAGCGCGAACGCGGCCCACCCGACGACCGTCCCAACCCGCCGAATCGTCCGCCGCGCACCTGATTTCTTGCTGCACGTCGCCTTCGCGATCGTGCTTTTCGCGTTTCTGGCGCCTGTAATCGCGCGCGCACACAGCGCCGCAGCGCTGCAACAGTTCGAGATCGGCAAGCAGGCAGTCGCCGCAGAGAATTTCGCGGCCGCACTCGATGCCTTCGAAGCCGCCGTGGCCGAAGGCATGACCGGACCGGCCGTCCACTTCAACATCGGCGTGTGCGCCTATCGCCTCGGCCGCTGGTCGCGTTCCGCAGCGGCATTCCGCGAGGTCGCCCGCACGCCGCAGATGGCGGCGCTTGCACACTACAACCTCGGGCTGGTCGCGCTTGGCGAAGGCAAGCGCGAGGAAGCAGCGCGCTGGTTTGCATCGGCGCAGCGCGAAACGAATGACGAACGGCTGCGCGCACTGGCGACCACGCAGCTCGCCCAGTTGCCGCAGCCGCCCGAGCGCAACTGGGTGGCCTTCGGCTCGCTCGCGGCCGGCTATGACGACAACGTCGCGCTGGTCTCCGGCGGCGACGTTCTCGGTGTCAGCGGGATCGACGACGCGTTCGTCGAGATGCAGCTCGCGGCAGCGGGTCCCATGGTCGGCCCGTGGCGTTTCGATGGCAGCGTCGTGTTCCTCGACTACCAGGATCTGAACGAGTTCGATCAGCTCAACCTGACCGGCGGTGCGCGCTATCGCCTGCCGCTCGGCGAGTGGACCGGCGAAGCGGCGCTGCAACTCTCGTACGCAACGCTGGACAGCGAAGGCTTCGAGAGCAGGCAGATGCTGCTGCTGCAGGCGACGCGTGCTTTGAGCGAAGAATGGCGCCTGCGCGCGCGCTACCGCTTCAGCCTGATCGACGGGCTCGACGGCTTCGAGGGCCTCGACGGTAGCCGGCACGAGCTCGGCGTTCGCGGCACCTGGCGCCGGGACAGGTGGACCGTCGATCTGCGCTATCGCTACGACACCAGCGACTACGACGACGCGAATCTGTCGTTCGACCGGCATCAGCTCGCCGCCGACGTGCAGCGCGACCTCGACGAACACTGGGCCGTAGAGGCGGGCCTGTCGTTCGATCACAGCAAGTACGAGGTCGCGGCGAACGGCAGCGAGCAGCGATTCGAGCTGACGCTCGCGGTCAGCCGCAGTCTCAACGACACGTGGCGAGCGGTCGTCCGCTATGCGTACGCGGACAACGAGGCGGATCTGCCGGAGTTCAACTACGGCCGCAACCTCGTCTCGGCCGGTATCGAAGCGACCTGGTAGTCACGCGCGTCCGGGTTGACGCACGCCGGGCGGCGATGCTTCCATGCGCCGCAGAGGTCGCCCATGCCCCGGCAGTACCGCGTTCTTCTGCTTGCAATCGCCTTCGCAAATCCCGCGCAGGCGTACACGCCGCCGCGAACCGTCGACGGCAAGCCCGACCTGCAGGGCATCTGGGCGAACAACACCGCGACGCCGCTGGAGCGGCCGGCGATGCTGCAGGGTCGCGCCTTGCTCACCGAGCAGGAAGTCGCGGCACTGAAGGAGCGCTATGCACAGATCTTCGCGGGCGACGGCGATGCCGCGTTCGGCGACGCGATCTTCGAAGCAGTGCTGCTGGACGTGCAGAAATACAAGCCGACGACGTTCGACGTGCCCACCGGCAACTACAACGCGTTCTGGCTGGTCGAGCGCGACTTCGACAATCGCACCTCGCTGATCACCGATCCGCCGGACGGGCGCATGCCGCCGGTCGTGCCTGAAGCCGCGGGCCGTACGATGAAGGCATTCCCGACGCAGACCGCCGAAGGCCCCGAAGCGCGCGGTCTCAGCGAGCGTTGCATTACCTTCGGCGTGCCCGACGTGCTCGCGGGTTACAACAGTTACTACCAGATCGTGCAGAGTCCCGCGGCCGTGGTGATCCATGCGGAAAAAATCCACGACGCGCGCATCGTGTACCTGGACGGCCGCCCGCACGCACCGGCGGCAGTCAGCTCGTGGCTCGGCGATTCGCGCGGCCGCTGGGACGGCGACACGCTGGTCGTGGAGACGACCAACTTGCGCAGCAGCTTCCTGATCGCGTCGGACACGCTGCGCTTGACGGAGCGCTTCACGCGCGTCGGCGCGAACACCTTGCAATACGAAATCACGGTCGACGACCCGAAGACGTGGACGCGACCCTGGACGTTCATGATTCCGCTGAAGCGGACCGACCAGCACATCTACGAATACGCCTGTCACGAAGGCAATATCGGGCTCTCCGGTATCCTCTCG
>Ga0209382_10001016_pt1 | contig 45391 bp, 40 predicted proteins | sample SoiMetdeltSBSDD5_FD_187599 | JGI IMG/M metagenome (GOLD analysis project Ga0209382, IMG submission 187599) | Bulk soil microbial communities from a Populus tree surrounding site in Tennessee, USA - Soil MetaG P. deltoides SBSDD5 (SPAdes) (version 2) | ecosystem: Environmental > Terrestrial >...
GAGCGCGTCGTCCGCTCGCTCTCCCGACGGGCCAACGATCTCGGCTACCACCTCGTCAAACACGAGCCATCCCACTCCCTCGCCACCTCCGGATAACGAGGAGTACCGCATTTGTCATTGAAAGCGGAACGAGCTTGCGAGTGGAGTCGAGAGATCTCGGCCGGCGATACCACACGCGAGATCCCTCCACTTCGCTCGCAAGCTCGCGTAGCTTGCCCTGAGCTTGCCGAATGGGGTCGGGATGACACGGTAATGTGACACGCTCGTTCCGCCCGGGATGACGGGTGGCTCCTTACCTTCAACTTGGACTTGTATGCGCATGCACTACCACCTCTGGGACACGAAGTCCGCGAACGTCATCGCCATACTGTAGACTGAAGCTGAAGGTCTGGCGATCGTGCGCCGTTTGCTGACGGATGGCTGGGACGCTGAGCACCTGTCGCTCGGCCTCGACTTCGACGAGGGCGAGGAGGGCGACGACGACTCGTTGCCACCCGTCGTGTACGGGGCAGCGCTGGCTGAGCGCGCCCTGGCTGCGGCGCCCGACGCCACCGTCCGCTCGACGTAGACGGTCCGCCGGCCCCTGGTATCCTTCGGGCGCGCAGCCGCGAGGACCGGGAGGCAGGGAGGGGCCATGCTCGTCGCCGAGCTCGATACGCCGGCGTTCGTCGTCGATCTCAACGTCCTGGAGCGGAACGTCCAGTCGATGGCCGACCACGCCCGACAGCATGGCGTCAGGCTCCGGCCGCACGCCAAGACCCATAAGTCGGTTGAGATCGCCAGGATGCAGCTCGGAGCGGGCGCGCTCGGGCTGACGCTCGCCAAGCTCGGCGAGGTCGAAGCGCTCCTCGAAGCGGCCACGGAGAAGGGCGGCGAGCCGCTCCCGTTGGAGGACGTCTTGCTGGCGTTCCCGATCGTCGGCGATCAGAAGCTCGGGCGGCTGCTCGACCTCGCGCAGCGGCTGACCGTGACCGTCGCGCTCGACAGCCCGGACGCCGCCGCCCAGCTTGGCACAGCCGCGAAGGCGCGAGGGACGCGGATCGGTATCCTGGTCGAGGTCGACACTGGCGGTCGGCGTTGCGGCACGCTGCCGGGCGAGCCCACGCTGGCCCTCGCTCGCCAGATCGCGAAGACGCCCGGACTGACGCTGCGCGGCATCATGACGCACGAGGGGCATGCCTACGGTGCTACGCCGGAGACGCTCCGCCAGGTCAGCCAGGAGGCCGGCCGGGTGATGGTCCAGCTTGCCGAGACGCTCCGCGCGGACGGCCACGAGACGCCGATCGTCTCCGTCGGGTCCACGCCGTCAGCGCGCCACATCGCCGAGGTGCCCGGGGTCACCGAGGTCCGGCCGGGTACCTACGTGTTCCAGGACTACAACCAGATTCGCCTTGGCGTGGCAGCCGTCGAGGAGTGCGCGGCGACGGTCCACGCCACGGTGATCGCGACGCCGACCGGGGACCGCGCCGTGGTGGATGCCGGCACCAAGGCTGTCGCGGCCGACCGCGGAATGGTCGGCGGCATCACCCCGGTCCAGCAGGAAGGGTACGGCCTGGTGAAGGGCCACCCTGCCTGGCGCTTCGCACGGGCCAGCGAGGAGCACGGCGTCCTGGAGCGTCGCGGCGACGGCCATGCCGCCGATCTGCGAGTCGGCGACTGCGTCGAGCTGATCCCGAACCACATCTGCCCGGCCGTCAACCTGTACGACCAGATCGTGGTCCAGCGGGGCGGGGTCGTCCAGGGGAGCTGGGCGGTCGCGGCGCGCGGCCGTTCGCGCTGACGCATCGCCGGCGGATGGACTGTTCCCCAGAGATCGCTCTCCACCGTGCATGCGCGGTAACCTAACAGTGTTAGGCATGCCACGCCGATGGCGTCGCGGCCACGTCCCGGACATCGTTCCCGACCTGACCGGCAGGTCACCACCTCAGCGAGGAGATCTTATGCTTCGTCTTATCCGCACCGGCCTGGTCTTCGGCCTCGGGGCCGTCGCCATCGCCGCCACCGCAGTGGCTCCGGCGCACGCCGCCGAGGGCCAGCAGTCGCACCCACGTCTTCAGCAGCTCCTGTTCAAGCCCGACATCCGCATCAATAACGGTGATTTCAACGAGACCAGCACCGTAACGACCTTTAACTGGAAGATCGAGAACATCGGCGCCGCCGACAGCGGCCCCATCACCGTCAAGGCCACCTGTCGTGGCTACGCGATCGCCGGTACGAAGCTCGTCGTCAACAAGGTTATTCCCGGCCTCAGGTCGGGGCAGTGGACCTGGCTGTCGTACAAGTGCCCGGGTGGCCTGAAGTACTGGGTTAGCACTGACGTCAGCGTCGCCACCCAGGACGACCTGGACCTGAGCAACAACACCGCGGGCCTGGACACCGATTAACCTGACGGTTGCCTGAGATTCGCCGACCCTCAGCTTCTTCTCGGGCCGGGCACGAAGTCCCGGCCCACACAGCTGCTTACCGCCGGCTCACCCAGACCGAGCACGAACCGTCTGGGACCTCGCATCCCGCCGCAGGCGACGGAGGACCGACTATTGATAGCTGCGCTGCGAGCGCTCCAGGTCCAGGCTCTGGCCGGCCGGCGTCTGCTTGACCACGACCCGTTCCACGCTCTGCAGCTGCTGGATGTGGCGAGTCGCCGCATCCAGGCTGGCCGACGCCGTTTTCAGCAGCGCACGCAACTCCAGAGTCAGGTCAGCCTCAGCCTGGAGCAGATCCACCAGCCCGACCGCGACCGCCAGGTCGTTGTTCAGCAGGTGGGCGATCTCGCGCGCCGCCAGGTGCACGCCCTCCAGTCGGGCCTCGTCGCGCAGGCGGCTCTCCAGCACGCCGATCGACGGCTGCAGGCCGAGCTCTGACCGAGGCTCAGTGCCGTCTGGCCGGGCCTCAGCCGCCGGGTGCTGAACGATCACGCCCCCTCGGCCGGCTCGCTCGAAGACGGATCGCCGATCGTGCGCCTTGCGCGGGAGTGCCACGCAGAATCCTCCAGAGCGGGGTGGCGCATCCATAGCAGAGAGCTCCCGCACAGTCTGCGCCACTGCCATCCTACTTCTGAACGTCCCAGTCGAAAGCGGAAGACGGTCCAAAGCCGCCGCTTTCGGGTGGTCGATTGTTTCCGTTGCACGATTGTGACGACGCAGACTCGTTCGAGGCTCCACATCTCCCACTGCCAGTCTCGCGTGCCCTCGTGCGATCACCATGTCGCCCCGGTAGCATCTGAACTGTACGAACGGTGACACTTACAGCGGCTTGCGGCGCCATTGATCGTGGCCTTCTCTCCTGGTCACGGCTTCAGGGGAGGCGACAACATGATCAACGCTGACGAAGAGTGCTGTAGTGGGTTCTGAGTGCGGGGTGAGAGATGGCGATCAACATCGACGACCTGCGCCGCCTCGCGATGCGGCGGCTGCCGCGCGCCGTCTTCGACTTCGCGGACGGCGGCGCCGAAGACGAGCGGACGCTCCGGGCCAACCGCCAGGACTTCTCAAAGCTGGTGTTCCGCCCGCGCGTGCTGGTCGACGTCAGCAAGCGCGACCAGACGACGACGATCCTCGGACAGCAGGTGTCCTCGCCGTTGATCGTGGCGCCAACGGGACTCGCCGGCATGCTCTGGCCGCGCGGAGAGGCAGTGGCAGCCCGAGCGGCGGCAGCCCGCAACGTCATCTTCACCCTCAGCACGCTCGGCGCCTGCTCGATCGAAGAGGTCGCGGAGGCCTCGTCAGGGCCGCTCTGGTTCCAGCTCTACGTAATGAAGGACCGCGAGGTCACCCGCGCGCTCGTGGAGCGCGCCCGACAGGCCGGCTACAAGGCGCTCTGCCTGACCGTGGACCTGCCGGTCCTGGGCCAGCGGGAGCGTGACCTTCGCAACGGCGCTACGATCCCGCCCAAAATCACGGTCCGCAACGTCGTGGACGTGCTCCGGCGGCCCGGCTGGCTCCGCCGGGTCTGGTTCGGCCCCGACATCACGTTTCAGAACTTCGTCGGCTCCTCGACGGCGTTGACCAGCGAGATGGGCACGCTCTGGCAGTACGTCAACTCGCTCAACGACCCGTCCGTGGACTGGGACGACCTGGCCTGGTTCCGCTCGCTCTGGCCCGGGCCGTTGGCGATCAAGGGGATCATGACGGCCGAGGACGCCCGCCGCGCGGTCTCTGAGGGCATTGAGGCGATTGTCGTCTCCAACCACGGCGGGCGCCAGCTTGACTCGCTCCCCTCGGCGATCGAAGTGCTGACGGAGATCGTGGACGCCGTCGGCGACCGCGCCGAGGTGATCCTGGACGGCGGGGTCCGGCGCGGCACGGACGTCGTCAAGGCGCTGTCGCTCGGTGCCCGGGCCTGCATGATCGGACGGCCGATGCTGTATGGCCTCGGAGCGAGCGGGCAGGCCGGCGTCGAGCGGTCGATCGAGATCCTCCAGAACGAGATCGACCGGGCGCTGGCGCTGCTCGGCCGCCCAACCCTCGCCGATCTCGACCGCACGGCCGTTCGGATGGCCGGCGGACACACCGTCGAGATGGCCGTGGCACACTGACGGCGCGAACGCCGGAGCGTCGGCGCTAGCACGAGATGGGGATCGGCCTCCTCACGGAGTGACCGTTTACGACGACCTCGAGCTCTCGATCCGGGCCGGCACGGACGTTGAGCGGCACGATGCCCTGGATCTGGGTCATCCGCCAGTCAGTAATCGACGCCTCACGTCCGTCGATCCGCACCACGCCGTCCACGGCGCTCCTGCTGTTTCCGAGTCGCTCGCCCCGAAAGGTGAACCCCTGGCCGCACGTTACCCGGGGCGGGTTCTCGAGCGACGGCGGGCCGAGCGTCGGGGTTGGCTCGGGGGTGTCGGTGGCCGGTGGGCGCGGGGTGCGGGTCGGGGTCGGCACTGGGGTGTCGGTGGCCGGTGGCCGTGGCGTGCGCGTGGCGGTCGGCACCCGCGTCGAGGTCGGCTCCCGCATCGAGGTCGGCACCCGCGTCGAGGTCGGGGTCCGGGTCGGCGTCTTCGTCGCGCCGGGCTCGTTGTCGTTGCCATTTTCGTTCTCGTTGTCCGGCCGCGGCGTCGGGGTTCGAGTGGGGCGCCGGCGGGGAGCCGGCTGCGGGCCATCGGACGACTCCTCGCTATCTGCTGGCTCCAGGTCGTCACCCTCGGGATCGGCGAGCGCCTCTGTTTCGCCAGGCTGGCCTGACGCGCTGCTGGGCAGGCTCGGCTGGCTCGGGCCGGTCCCGTTGACTGCACGCTGGCCGTACGGATTCAGCAGGTCGCCAAGCGTCGACGCGCTGACCTCGGCAACCAGGATCGACGCATCCGCGCAGGTGGTGACGGGCACAGCGCCGCCTGCGACGCCAAAGACGAAGAGATTCGCGCCGGGGCGGTCCACGACCACGATCTCTTGCCAGACGAAGCGCTCACCGATGGCCACCCTCATCACCGGGATTGGCCCATTGGGACCGAGCAGCAGCACATTGTCATGAGGGAAGCCCGAGATAGCCGCGACCATCAGGCTGCTACCTACATGTGGTGCCGTGGGAGCCAGCAGGATCTGCTCGTCGCCTGCGCAGACCGAGGCCAGAGCTGTCGAGGATGGTGAGATCGTAACATCGACGAGGCAGGTGAGCAGAAGCAGCAACGCGACACAGCGCACGCCGGTCTGGGCCAGCGCCGGCCCTCGCGCCCCGACCACTCTCGCACCCTCCCCACGCAGGCAAGGCCACGACATCTGCCGCCGCGCCTACCCCTGACGAGCGTCGAGCCAGGGTAGCACAGTCAACAGAACATCACAACCGTATCACAAGTCCGCCACAGGGGCGAACGGGCGTTCTTGACGGTGAAACTACCGCGGACGGCAGACGAAGACGCCCCACCCGAGATACTGCCGGCCGTACTCCAGGTGCCAGCGACGGCTCTCCTCGAAGATCTGGCGGACCTGGGACGCCTCCGGGTCGTCGGGGTTGGCGCGCAGCCAGGCGTCCACCACCCACCACTGCGCCGCGACGTATCGGTCCCAGCTGTCCTGGTCCGCCAGCACCATCTCGACCAGCTCGACGCCGGCCGCGGCCAGCCGATCGGCGGTACCGATGAGCGAGGTGAACTCGTCCGGCCGGATGCGCATCGGGGCGTACGCCTCCGGGGGCGGCTCGGCGATCCAGTACGGCTCGCCGATCAAGAGTAACCCGCCATCGCGCAGCGCCGGACGCATCAGCTCGATCGTGCCGGCCGGCCCGCCGCCGATCCAGGTCGCGCCGATGCACGAGACGACGTCGTACGGCGCGCCATCAGATGGCGGCTGGCCGGCATCGCCCTGGACGAAGCCAACTCGGTCGGCGACGCCGAGCTCCTCCGCCCGGGCCCGCGCCGCCGACAGGAACACCTCGCTCTTATCGATCCCGAGCCCGTCCGTCCCGAAGCGCTGCGCCCAGCGGCAGAGCATCTCGCCCTTCCCACAGGCCAGATCGAGCTGGCGCTGCCCGGCCTCGAGGCGGCAGATCTCGCCCAGCAGCATCAGTTTCTCGCCCGTGAACGGGTTCAGAATCCGATGGTTCGCCTCGGCGATCTCGTGGAACCGGAGTGACATCGTCGGCCGTTCCTCCCACGCAAATGGTAGCCCTCACTCCTGCTCGTCGGCGCTCCCGGCGCTCAATCGCGATGGATGTCAGCGAAATCCGAATATTCGTGTGATCCAGCTCTGATCCGCTGTCGTACCCCCAGACATCAACCACCTGTCGCATACCGCGACACCAGAGGATACAGGGGGTTCCAGCGATGAATCGCACCGCACGTCCGCGTCTGGCTGGGATGTATCGCGCGTGGGCGCTCGATCGCCGCGCCTGGCAGCGGATCGCCGCGTCCGGCGCTCTCGCCGTTGCCGTCTCGACCGCCTCGTGGGGCTGGGTCCTCGCGAACCCGGCCACCCCGACCGCGCCGCCCGCCGTCGTCCGCCTCACAGGCCACCCCGCCGGCCACACCGGCGCCATCTACGGCATGACCGATGCGCCGGCCGCCGGGCTGCGCGTCACGCTGAACAACCTGCTCTCCGAGCACGTCTACCTCGCCGCCCGCGCCACCAGCGGCGCGATCGGGAACCGGCCGGCCGAGTTCGAGGCCGCCGCCGCCGCGCTGGACGCCAACTCCGTGGACATCTCCAAGGCGATCGGCCTGGCGTACGGTCCGGACGCCGAGGCCGCCTTCCTGCCGCTCTGGCGATCGCACATCGGCATGATCGTGGACTACACCACCGGTGTCGCGACCAAGGACGAGGCGAAGAAGCAGAAGGCCGTCACCGACCTGGTGGGCTACACCCAGGACTTCGCGGCCTTCCTGAGCGGCGCCAACGAGAACCTGCCGAAGGAGGCCGTCGCCGAACTGGTCAAGAGCCACGTCCTCAGTTTCAAGGACATCGTCGACGCCCAGGGGACGGGCGACCAGGCGGCCGTCTACTACAACCTCCGCGTGGCGATGGGCCACATGAAGATGGTCGCCGATCCGCTCGCGGACGCCACGGCCAAGAAGTTCCCCGACAAGTTCGGCGGGCAGGCCCTCACACCGGCAGCCGATCTGCGCGTCGCCCTGAATCACTTGCTGGCCGAGCACGTCTTCCTGGCCGCCAGCGCCACCGGCGGCGCCCTTGGCAACCGTGAGGCCCAGTTCAAGGAGGCTGCCGCCCAGCTCGACGCCAACTCGATCGACCTCTCTAAGGCGATCGGCTCGGCGTACGGCGGCGATGCCGAGGCGGCGTTCCTGCCGCTCTGGCGATCGCACATCGGCATGGTCGTCGAGTACACCGTGGGCAAGGCGACCAAGGACGAGATGAAGCAGCAGAAGGCGGTCAACGACCTAGTTGGCTATACCCAGGACTTCGGGGCCTTCCTCAGCGGCGCCAACGAGAACCTGCCGAAGGACGTCGTCGCCGGGCTGGTCAAGGACCACGTGCTTACTCTCAAGGACGTCATCGACGCCCAGGCGGCCGGCGATGCGAAGCTCCAGTTCACGGCGATCCGCGGGGCCAGCCACCACATGGGTATGATCGCCGACCCGCTCGCCGAGGCGACGGCCGTCAAGTTCCCGGACAAGTTCCAGGGCATGGCGTCCACGCCGGGTTCGATGCCGATGAACCACGGCAGCATGCCGGGACCGAGCGGCTCGATGGCCCCGGCCTCGGCCCCGATGGGCGGCGTCCAGGCCGCCGAGATCAAGCAGTTCGCCTACCAGCCGAAGACGCTGGAGGTCCCGGTCGGCACGACCATCACCTGGACCAACGCCGATGGCGCCCCGCACAGCGTCACGGCGAAGGACGGCACGTTTGATTCTGGCCTGTTCGGACAGGGAGGAACATTCACCCAGAAGTTCGACCAGGCGGGCACCATCGCCTACATCTGCACCCGACACGGCTCGATGGCAGGCGAGGTGAAGGTGATCTAGGACTTCTCGATCACCGTTCGACTGGCGCCCCTCGCTCCGCCGCGCGGGGGGCGCCTGCGCCCGCTCCTCGTACCCCCCGAGGGCGTGGCAACCGCCGAGGCCCGCGGCTCCGCCATCGCCAGGCGGGCAGCGGCCAGGGACCGGGACGGTATCCCCCGGTTCCTGGCTCGCCCAAACGGCGGACGGAGCGCGGGGCTCGCGCGGCTCATCGTGAGGCAGCGGCGGGCTGGGGTTCGTGGTAGGATCAGGCGGGAGCCGGCAGTGGAACGCACCACGCAGCTACGAGAATACGGCCACCCCGCGCCCGACCACACTCCAGACGCTGAGAGCCTGGCGGGGCTCTACGCCTTTGGCGTCCTGGAGGGGGCCGAGCTCACGCGCTTCGAGCGGCACCTGGCCGGCTGCGGACGGTGCGCCGAAGTCGTGGACGGCGACCAGGCGATCGTCTCGACGCTGAGCCTGACCGCCCCGGACGTCGAGGCTGAGCCCGGCTTCAAGGAGCGGCTGCTGGCCCGCGCGGCGGCCGAGCTCGCCGAGCACACCGCGGAGGGAGGCAGCGGAGACACCAGCCCGACCCCGTTTCGGCCCGCTCGACCGCGTCGGTCCGGGACAGCATCGCTGGCCTGGCTGGCGCCGCTGGCGGCGATCGTGCTGGCCCTCTTCGCCGGGGCCGGCCTGCTGAGCCAGCAGTTTCGGTCGGCGCAGATCGTGTCAACCGCCGAGATGGAGAACCGGGCGGAAGGCGGCCGAGCAGAGGTGCAGGTCAGACGCTCCGGCGAGGGCGTCATTCAGCTCAGCGGCTTCGAAGACCTCAGAGACGGCCGGGTCTACCAGGCCTGGGTGATTCGGCCGAACAGTCAGCCGCTCGCAACGGGAGCGAGCACCAGCGGCAACGGCATCCTGAGACTTGACGGCGACGTGCGTGGCGCACGTGTCGCCGTGACCCTCGAGCCTGGCCCGGGGGCAACCGTGCCTTCCGTGCGCCCGTTCCTGGTCGGCGATGCGCCGGCCTGACGGCCACGGACTCATCAACTGCATGCATCGAACTGGTGGGGCAGCGCTCAGGAGGGGTTCTGAGCCTGCTAGCCGACGAGAGCTGGGAGCAGGACGGCGGCGGTGACGATCGCGACCACTGAGCAGACCGGCACGGGCATCGGCGCGCTCGAGGCGTTGTACGAGGAGTACCATCGCCAGGCGCTCGGACTCGCGCTGCGTGTGCTGGGCAACATGGGCGAGGCTGAGGAGGTGGTTCAGGAGGCGTTCCTGGCCGTCTGGCGGGCCGGGCACACCTATGACCCGTCCAGGGGCTCGACCCGGACCTGGATCCTGACGCTCGTCCGCAACCGCGCGATCGACGTGGTGCGGGCGCGTCAGCGTCGCCCCGTTCAACCGTTGGACGAGACGCTCGATCCGCCGGACTCGGCCGACGTCCCGCTCCAGGCCGCCTTGAACGTCGATGCCGAAAGAGTCGCCGAGGCACTGTACAAGCTGCCGCCGGAGCAGCGCACGGTGATCGAGCTGGCGTACTCGTCAGGCCTGAGCCACACCGAGATCGCGGCGCGTCTGAGCGTGCCCGTCGGGACAGTCAAAGGCCGGATCCGCCTCGGGCTGGACCGGCTGCGCCAGGCGCTCGGCGTCCCCCGCTAATCAATTTTCCCGGGCGATCTCCAGGAACGCTCGAAGCGGTGCGCTCCACGCCTTCGCCGGATGCCAGAGCAGCTGCCTCGTGACGGCCAGCGGCGGCCCGGCCCAGGCCAGCTCAACCAGCCGGCCGTCCCCAAGCTCCGTCGTGACAGCGGCGCGAGGCAGCGCAGCGATCCCGAGCCCGGCCGCGACGCACTGCTTGATCGCTTCGACGCTCCCAAAGTCCAGACCGCCGGCCATCTGGACCCCGACCGCCGAAAGCGTACTCGAGAACAGCGCTCGGTAGCCGCACCCCGGCCGCGTCAGCAGCAGCGTCTCCCGCTGCAACTGCTGTGGCTCGACCCGCTCGGCGCCGGCCAGCGGATGCTCCGGCGATGCGACGATGGCCAGCGGCTCGGTGCCGAGCATCTCCACTGCCAGGCCGCGCGACTGCATCGGCTCGCCCAGCCCGAACCCCACATCCAGCGAGCCGTCGCCGATGGCGCGCTGCAACTCGGCGTTCGGGGTCGGGCGGAAGAGCAGGCGGACCCGGGGGAACCGCGTCCGGAACCGCTGGAGGACGGCTGGCAGGCGGTAGGTCATGATCGTCTCGGGCGCGCCGATCGTCAGAGTACCGGACGGCTCGTCGCCGTCTGCCAGCGCCGTGCGCGCCTCTTCGGCCAGGCTGAGCAGGCGCTCGGCGTATTCCAGCAGCCGCTGGCCGGCGTCCGTCAGGGCCACGCGCCGCCCCAGCCGATCGAACAGCCTGACGCCAAGCTCCGACTCGAGCGCCTGGATCTGAGCGGTGACGCTGGACTGGGCATAGTCGAGCGCCAGCGCGGCCCGGGTGAAGCTGAGCTCGGTCGCCACGGCGCGAAACGTCTCGAGCTGTCGGAGCTCCATCAACACTTCCTCGCTGAAGGCCGTCGAATTCAACCCACATGTGGTTCAGATCGGGCGCGTATCCGCATCGCGAGCGTGAGCGAGCCGGACCTCAGTACCCGGGGTCCGGCTCGCTCACGCTCGCGATGCGGACCCTCCAATGACTGGGCGAGGCTATAAGCATCGTTCTGATCGATTGATTCTATCGTAACCGTTCGTTGGACACTATCACAGTGTCAGCGTACGATGGCGGAAGAAAGGCGGTGCGCCCCGGTGTCCCCAGTCCAGTCCCCACCACGATCGGCCACCCAGGCGCTGGGGGCGGTCGGGCTCGGCTACATGCTCGTGAGCTGGGGACTCGGACCGATCACGGCGATCCTCCCGACGATCGCCGCCGACACCGGGGGCGATCTCGCGGCGGCCGGCTGGGTCATGAACGCCTACTTCCTGCTGGTCGTCGCGTCCGTCTTGATCGTCGGGCGGCTCGGCGACCTGCTCGGCCACCGCCGGGTGTTCAGCGCAGGCGTGGCGGTCTTTGGCATCGGGGCGCTCGCCTCGGCGGTTGCTCCCGGGCTCATCTCACTCGTGATAGCTCGCGGGCTTCAGGGGCTCGGAGCAGCGATGGTCTACGGCACCAGCCTGGCGCTCGTCGCCGAGGCGCTGCCGGGAACCCGGCGCGGGCTGGCCGTCGGCGTCGTGACAATGTCGGCCAGCCTGGCGAGCTTCCTGGGCGTCGCGTTCAGCGCCTACGCCGTCGAACATCTCTCCTGGCGCTGGGCATTCTGGATCCAGGTGCCGCTCGCAGTTGTAGCGCTGATGGCGACCACCTGCCTGCCAGCCCGAACGACAACGGAGGGCGTCTTCCAGGTGCTCAGACGCCTCGACTGGCGCGGCGGCCTCCTGCTGTTCGGGGCACTGGCGATCGGTACGCTCTCCTTCGATCACGTCCACGAGGGCGAGCAGAGCTTCGGGGCGGGCGCTCACTACCACCTTCCGATGCATGCCCTGGCGCTGGTCCTGCTGCTCACCTTCGTCCGAGTCGAGTCGGTCGTCTCGAACCCCCTGCTGCGCATCCGGATGCTGCGCGACGGCCGATTCGCCGCCAGCGTCTTCGCCAACGGCGTCGCCCACATGAGCATGCTCTCGGCGGCGTTCGTGATCCCGTTCCTGCTGGAGAACGGTCGCGGCCTCGGCCCGAGCACGACGCGCGACACCCTGGTCGTGATGCAGGCGGCAACGGTGCTCTGCTCGGTGGGGGCCGGATGGCTGTACGACCGCCGACCGTCGCCGATGCTACAATGGCTGACGTTCGGCGGCATTGCCGGCGGGCTGCTGGCGTTCGGGCTGGTCGGCGGCTCGCTGCCGTACGGCCTGTTCATGCTGACGGCGGCGGTGCTCGGTGCCAGCCAGGGCGCCTTCTCGACGGTGAACAACACCGCCGCCATCGCCGCCGCCGACCCGGCCGAGCGCGGCTCGGCGGCCGGCCTGCTGGAGACGACCCGCCACCTGGGCCACTCGCTCGGGGTGAGCCTCTCGAGCGGCGTGCTGGAGTCGCTGGTAGTCGGCGTCGCGGCGTCCAATCTCGCCGGCGCGTACCAGTCCGGCTTCGAGCAGTCGTCGCTGACGATGGCGCTGCTGTCGTGCCTGGCGGTGGCGGCGATCTTCTGGTCAGAACGCCGGCCTGCCCGCGCCGTCGTGTAGGGGCAGGTCTACAGGCTCCAATCTGTCCGACTGACCCACCCAACCTGCCCCGTTCCTCGGTACCTTGCACGGGTGGTAACGGAGGACGGGGCAGGTTGGGATTGGTACCTGCATGTGTTGGAAGTCGGAAACCTGCCCCTACGAAACGGGGGTAACGTCAGGCGTTCATCGTGTCGCGCCAGGCCAGCAGTTCCCGGAGCTGTCCCGTGTCCCAGGGGTGGTCCCAGCCGTAGACCAGTTGCGTCGCGCCGCCCTTGACGTACTCTTCGAGCACCGTGAACTGCTCCGGGCGCGCGGCGCAGACTCGCTCGATCGTCTTCGGATCGCGGCCGATCTTCGCGCACCACTCGTCCAGGACCGCGCTCTTGTGCCTCCAGACGTCCGGCGTGCCGTGGGCATGCCACTGATCGGCGTACTGCGCGACGATCCGCAGCGTCACCTTCTCGCCGCCGCCGCCGATCAAGACCGGGATCGTACCGTTGACCGGCGCCGGAACGTCATTCTGCCACCGCTCCTTGATGATCGCCAGCCCGCGCTCGAACTCCTTCAGGCGGCTGCCAGCCGTCCCGAAGACGTAGCCGAACTCGTCGTAGTCGCGCTGGGCCCAGCCCGCGCCGATCCCCAGCACGAACCGGCCGTTCGTGATGTGGTCCATCGTCTTCGCCATGTTGGACAGCAAGGCCGGATTCCGGTAACCCATGCAGTGCACCAGGCAGCTCACCTGCGCCCGCTTCGTCTGGGCCCCCAGCGCGGCCTGGAGCGTCCACGCTTCGAAATGATTGTTCTGATATGGGTTGCCAGCGTGCGTGCCGAAGAGCGGAAAGAAATGGTCCCAGGAGTAGATCACGTCGATCCCGGCCTCGTCGGCCCAGAGCCAGGCGTCACGGTACGCCTCCCAGGTCGTGTGCTGTGGCCGGATCTGGACGCCAATCTTCAGTCTGGTCATGCCCTCTCCTGACGGCCGTGTCTGCTCACGACCTGACGAACGGATGGTAACAGTCGCGAGCTGAACGCGATCGAAAGGTACGCGCAACGGTGTGCCAGACCGTTCTCACACGACATTTACTTGACGAAAGACGAGCGTGAGGGCATAGTCCCTCGGCTTGATCGGCCGAGGGGGTGCGTTCCGGGTGCGGCGAGCTGGAAATCAGGCCAGGCGTGTCGTCATTGCCGACCGCGAGGCGCGAAGCATGACGGGGGGCAAGCGGGCGCTCTTCAGGACCGGCCTGGCCGTGGTGGTGGTCTGCCTGGGGCTCTGGCTGGCCCGGGCCGAGGTCGCCTGGGCCTGGGCAGCCTACCTTGACACCAGCGAGGCGTACCGCGCGTACGCTATTTCGTGGCCCGAAAGCGGCCACGTCGAGGAAGCCCTTGCTCGCCAGGACGCGCGAGACTGGGAGCGGGCGAGTGCCAGGAACGCCCTCCCGGAGCTGCGCGCGTACCTGGAGATGCATCCACGCGGGGCGTTCGCGTCGGACGCGCGGCTCGCCATTGACGAGCAGCGCTGGCAGGAGGCGTTGGCCGCCGGCACGGTCATGGAGCTGGAGCGGTACGTCCAGGAGCACCCAACCGGGCTTCACGCGCCGACCGCCCGCCTCAAGATCGAAGACCTCTACTGGGCGGAGGCGCGTGCCGATGGGACGATCGCCGGCTTCAACCGGTACGTCGGGTTCTATCCGGGCGGTCGGTACGTGGCCGAGGCGCTGGCGGCGGTCGACGATGTCCGCTGGGCCTCCGCCATGGCGACGAACACCGCCGAGGCGTACGGCGAGTACCTGCGCGAGCAGCCGACCGGCCGCCACGCCGCCGAGGCGACGGGAGGCATCGACGAGCTCCAGTGGGGGCGGGCGCGGGCGGGCGGCACCATCGCGGCGCACGAGGCGTATCTTTCGGAGCAGCCGGCCGGCGCCCACCGCGAGGAGGCCCGCGCCGCGATCGAGCAGATCACCTGGGACGCCGCGGTCGAGGCCGGGACCGTCGAGGCGGTCGAGCAGTACGTGCGGCAGCAGCCGAACAGCCCCTTCGCGGACGAGGCGCAGCGTCGAATCGACGATCTGCGCTGGGAAGCGACCATCTCGGCCGGCTCGACCGAGGCGTTCGAGACGTATCTGCGGCTCCAGCCGCGCGGCCAGCACGTCGGCGAGGCGCGCGAACGGATCGAGAACGGCCACTGGCAGGCGGCTCGTGACGCCGATTCGCCGGCAGCGTACCAGGCGTATCTGCGCCAGCATCCAGACGGGCGGTATCGTGAGGAGGCCCGTGCGGCGTTCGCGGCGTTTCGGGCGCCGGTCCCTGGAGCAACGTACATCGGCACCACCTCGACCGGCGCACAGGTGAAGGTGACCGTCGACGGCGATGGCACCGCCGTGGTGAGCGTGGAGTTTGGCGGCTCGGCGGCCGGCCCGGGCGTGGACGCGCCGACGATCGCCGCCACGAACTGCTACACGGTGAACAACATGACCGTGAACGGCCGCTCGCCGATCGGCGACGAGGACCGAGCGTTCACGCTGACCCAGCGCGGCTCGATGAGCTTGCTGACGGCACCCGGATCGATCGCCGTCGAGGCCGAAGCGCACGGCGCGTTCGCCGATGGGCAGGCGCGCGGCACGGTGGAAGTCCGGTTCGTGGATCAACCGAACTGCAACAGCGCGCCGGTCTCCTGGACCGCCCAGGCCCCCTGACCCGCGTCAGGCCTCCCGACTACTGCGATGCAGGCCGCGCAGTCTCGAACGCCTTCTGCGCCTCGCGCTTCTCGTGCGGCCTGTTGCCTGGCTTCACGGCCTTCGGCGACTTCTTCGCCTTGCCCTTGTCTTTGCCCTTGCCCTTTTCAGCCACGTTGTACTCCCATCTCAGAGACACTGCCCTCGCTCAGTCGAGAGCCGCTTACGTTCAAACGTTCATCCCACGCACCCGAACTATGCCAGACCGACGGAGCTCATCACGTCCGAGGTTGTTGAAAAAGCCAGTTTGGCCGTGGCCGCCGGTGTCCGATCGTCGTCAGCGTGGGCTTCACCGGTCGATATCGGGTCCGTCTATGCCACACGAATTGGGCCAGCGCTGGAGCGCTATCGTCCGGCCACCCTCGGGGTGGTCGGAACTGCACTTTCGCCGCGGATCCGGAGTGTGTACAGACCTTCGGCTTGTATCTCGTCCGCCCGGCGAGCTAGCTCATCGAGATCGTCGGCAAGCTGGATGTAACAGCCGGTCACACTGTCCGCTTGTCCGGTCGCGATGGCCACGCAGCGCTCGGCAGCTAGCTCGGGCGGAACGTGTAGTTGCGCGATGACCTCTCGATACTGGGGCGTCCACTCAGAGTCGATGACCGCCCGGGCTATGGGCGTGTAGACCAGCCCAGGGGTGATCGCGAAGACGCTCACGCCATACTCGCGGGCATCGGCTGCCATGTGCTCGGTCAAGCGAGTCACGGCTGTCTTGGATGAGGGATATGCCGAGAACGCCTGGCTCGGCCCGAGCGCGGTTCCGCTCGAGAGGTTGACGATCCGGCCGCGTCGGCGGGCAACCATGCCGATCAGGACGGCTCGGGAGCAGAGCATGGTACCGCGAACGTTGACCTCGTAGGCTCGCCACCACAGATCCGGGTCGACCTCCCAGATCGGGCCGATCGCGCCGATGTGGCCGGCGTTGTTGATGAGCAGGTCAATCGGCCCCAGTTCGCGCTCGACCGCAGCGACCATGGCATCGACCGAGGCACGGTCGGTCACATCGAGATGCACAGCCAACGCCCGCCCGCCGGCCTGCTCGATCGCAGTAACTGCGGCGTCAGCCAAGTCGTCGGCAATGTCGGCGACTGCTACCAGGGCACCGGCCCGAGCAAAGGCTTCGCAGATCGCGCGGCCGATGACGCCACCGCCGCCAGTGACGACCACGACCTGGCCGTCGACCTGCCCGCGTCCGTGCCTTTCAGCGACGGTCAAAATGCCCTCCACATCGTCGGTGGTGCAGTGGCACTCGCCTCTTTCTACAAAAGGCGTCGCTACACGTGTTGCCGAGGCTGCGCTTCGAGATTGAATGAGGGTGGACAGGTCAGGAAGCTCGTCCGGCACGACTCTCCTGATCGGCGAGGGTCACCCCTAAGCCAATCCACTCGGTACCGCCAATCACGCGTGTGTTATGACCTTTGCCGGTCGTGTCGTCCAGGAGGCACATGGCTCCCGGCCCGAAGGTCCGTGTCTCATTGTCACTCGTTGTGATCTGCAATTCTCCCGAGAGTGTCACCACAAACCAGCGGTACGGGGTTGGATGCCAGTCTCCATCCCAGTCCGGAGGGATCTGGAGCAGCTTACTCTCGGTCGTCGCGATGGCCACCCCGACGTTGAAGGCTGGCCTCCCCGGCACCACTGTTACGGTCTCGTGCTGGACTTCTACGTCCTCGAAATGCGACTCGCCATCCGGTGTGGCGAAGGTTCGTGGGTATCGCATAGCTGAGCTCCTACGACGCGTCGGCGCTTGCCGGTGTCACGAGCATGCCCACCCATTCACCGCCCCGGCTCCGGGTGATATGGCCCTTTCCGCTGGTATCCTCGGCGAGCAGCACGGCTCCAGGACCCAGGTGTCGCACCTGACCGTCACTCGCCTCGATCTCCAGTTCTCCGCTCAGCGTGACGAAGAAGTTCCGCCTCGGAGGGTTGTAGCGACCGCCGCTATCCCAACCGGCCGGGAGCCGAATGAACGCCGTACCCGTCGCAGCCGATTGGGCTGAGCGATCCACCTGAGGGCGACCAGGGATGAACTCGACAGGCACCAGGGCAACGTCAGTGTCCTCGAAATGGGATTCCCCATCCGGCCCGGCGTAGAGTCGGACGTAGTGCATCGATCGCCCCTCCAGAGCCACCACCACCACAGCACATGCGCCTGACAACGGTGAGGGCTGTACGTTTCAGGCCCTGCCATCATAGTCGACATCCCTGCACGATGAACGCGTCGAGACCTGGATGCGAAAGGGCGACCAGTGGGTCCTCATGACCGGAGTTCCGGCCACGAGGTGTGACCTCTGCGGGGAAACGACCTTATCCCAGACAGTTGCCGAGCGCCTGGCTGAGATCCTCGCACCGGACTCCACGGAAAAGCCGACGGGCTCGCGCTGGTCCCCCGAATATGACGTCAAGAAGCTGGATCGCGCACAGGTGTCTGGCGACACCTCGCAGATCCGCGCCGCAACGTCGGGCTGATCGAGCGCCAATCGGCAGTCCGCTGGCTCCTGAGAAGTTGGCGAGAAGCCGACGGAGGGTGTCAGGTTCTCGCGGTAGACTGGTGCTGCTGAGGAGCGAGGCATGACGAGCGCACTCCGTGTCACCCGCGAGCAGATCCTGGCGTTCCGCCTCGCGGGCCACCACCTGATCGAGCGGCGGCCGCCGGCCGAGCTGGCGGCCGTCGCCGGAGCCTGCGGGATTCGGAACACGCCGCCCGGTTCCTCGCTACTGGCGCTCCATGCCAGGCTGGCGGACTTCTCCCCGGTCGCGGTGGACCGCGCCCTCGCCGAGACTCGGATGCTGGTCGAGGTGCTCGGGATGCGGATCTCACCCCACCTCGTCCCTACCCGGGATCTCGCACTGTTTACCCTCGGGGCGCTGCCGGCCCAGGAGGCGTCTCTGCGTGGTGTCCTCAACACGTTCACGGCTCGGCTGGACCGGGCCGGGATCTCGGCGACCGACGCGCTGAACCTGGCGACCGAAGCGGCCTCGTCCGAGCTGGCGGCCGGGCCGCTCTCGCGAGGTGCCCTCAGCGCCGGCATGACACGAAGGCTTCCAGAAGCGCTCAGCCTCTTCTGTCGAGCGTGTGGTTCGACGCATGTCTTCGAGAGCCTGTTCCGCCTGGTCGGGGTGCGTGGAGTCTGGCTCATCACACGCTCAGGCAAGCAGTCGGGGTACGTCCGCACCGATCAGTGGCTCGACGCCGTCCCCACGGGCGACCACGCCTCGCTCCGCACCGAGCTTCTGCGACATTACCTGCGCTGCTTCGGCCCGTCGACCGCCCGTGAGTTCGGGGACTGGGTCGGGATCGGTGCTGCCGAGGCGCAGCAGGACTGGGACTCGATCTCCGAGCGCCTGGTCGAGGTGGACGTCGCCGGGCGCCGCGCCTGGATCTGCGCCGACGACCTCCCCACCGTTGAGAGCCCGCCCGAGCCGATGGGTGTACGCCTGTTGCCGCCGTACGACGCCTACCTGGACCAGCGCGACCGCCTGACGCTCATCCCCGACAAGGCCCGGCATCGTCAGGTCTGGGCGGTCCTCGGGAACCCGGGCGGCCTGCTCGTCGATGGCGAGCTGGCCGGGACCTGGCGACCCCAGAAGAAGGGCCGGCGGCTGAAAATCGCCGTCTCGGCGTTCAACCCGCTCTCGCCACGGACTCGCACGGAGATCGAGGCCGAGGCAGCACTACTCGGCCCAATCCGCGACTGCACCTCCGTCGACGTCGAGTTTGACGCCTGACGGCGATCAGGCTTTGACGGGCAGCTCCCCGAGCGACGGCTCGCCGCACCAGGTCGTATTGACGGCGCCGACACGGGTCGGAAGGCGGTTGCCATCGTCGTCGTAGAAGGTGTGGGTCGGTTCACGGTGCGGCGTCAGCGTCAGGAAGTAGACGCACGGCTCGTCGCCGGCACACGACACCCGGTGCTTCTCGTGCGGGTACGCCACGACCGACTGTCCCGGCGTCGCGATCACCTCGCCGTCGTCGAACTCGAAGCGGACCTTCCCCTCCAGCACGACCCAGGTTTCGATGCCGTTCGACTCCTCGTGGCTGTGGAAGCCGCCGAGCGGATCTTCGGGCTTGCGCTGGAGGAACCGCGCTCGGACGTCCGGGACCGCGATCACAGTACCAGTCGGATCATCGCGCCAGTCAAACGTGCGTGGCGGCATGGCTGCTCTCCCTTGACGACGCCGTCCCGGCGCCGATTGGGAGTATCGACCGGCGGCGCGACTCGGTCAACCCCACCGACCCCGGCGCGGGCTCACTTGCTGGCGGCGGCCGTACTTCGACGCTGCCCCTTGCCGCCTGACAGCAGCCGCCTGCCGATGAACCAGACCACGGCTCCCACCATCAGGACCACCACGGCCAGGCCGAAATAGCTCTGGTACTTCTCGACAATCCCCCAGTTAGCGCCCAGCAGCATGCCGGCCCCGATCAGGATCGCGTTCCAGATCCCGCTGCCGAGCGTCGTGTAGAGCAGGAACGTCGCCATCGGCATGCGCTTCACGCCGGCCGGGACGGAGATGAGGCTGCGCGTCAGCGGCGCCAGGCGGGCGACGAACACCGCTGTTCGGCCGTGCCTGTCGAACCACTCGTTCGCGCGGTCCAGGTCCTCCTCGTCGATCGTCAACCACCAGCCGTGCTTCTGCACCAGGCTGCGCAACCGCTCCTCGCCCCAGGCCGCGCCGAGGCAGTACAGCACCAGCGCTCCCAGCACCGAGCCGACAGTCGACGCCAGCACCGCTCCCCAGAGCGTCATCCGCCCCTGGCTCACCAGGAAGCCGGCCAGCGGCAACACGGCCTCAGAGGGGATCGGCGGGAACACGTTCTCCAGCGCCACGACGATCGCCAGGCCGGGGTAGCCGAGCGTCTCGACCAGTCCCACGATCCAGTTCAGCGCATCGCCGATGAACCCCGGCACGATGCCACATCCTTCACCATGATCCACCGCGCAGCCGCACGTCGTGTTGCAAGCGCTCGCAGAACAGGCGATGCAGAATCGGTGCCGCGATGGCGCAGCGAGGCTACGGGCCGCCCGGCAGGAACGTCAGCTCACCGCCCCGCAGGACGACGTCGTACCAGGTCCGCTCCGGGAACATGCAGCGCAGCAACGTCCGCGACTCAGGATTCTCGCCAAGCGCGAAGACCGTCGGGCAGTCGAGCCGGGGGCAGTTCAGCGCCGCGAAGTACATCGTGTACCACCACCACTGGTCGGTGACGACCAGGGCGTTGTCGAGGCGCGGGGTCCGCCCGGCGAGATCGCGCCCGATGATCGCGGGGTCGAGGGTAGGACCGCCGCCCGGCAGGCCGACGTAGTCCGCGTAGAGCGTCGCCTGGCGCGGCAGGAAGTAGAGCGCGTTGCAGGCGAAGAGTGCCAGCGCGATCACCGCCGTCGCCTGCCGGGCACGCCACCAGCCGTCGCGCAGACCTGCTCGCTCCAGCCAGCCGCTTGCGCTCTCAGTCAGCGCGGCGAAGCCACGCGCCGTCAGGATGACGAAGGCTGGCAGTGCCTCGAAGAGATAGCGTGGTCCGAACGCGATGCCGTGGTAGTAGTAGGCCGCGTACGACACGAGGTACGCCAGCACCAGCAGCCCGTAGCTGACGTCCCAACGACGCAGGCGCCAGGTCAGGAACGGCAGCAGCATCATCGCCAGTGAGAACCCGAACGGCCAGCCCGCCAGGTAGAAGCCGAGCGAGACGAGCTGCTCCTCAGTGTTGACCAGTCCCGAGGCGATGGTGTGCTCGTTGTAAAACCCGATCCCGGTGCCGAACCCGTACCGGTCCCGTCCGTCCACGACCAGCCTCGGCAGCAAGAACGGATCGCCGGTCAGCGCCGCGTTGTAGGCGAGGTAGAGCCCGACCGCCGCGCCCGCCACGCCTGCCATCGCCAGGACGTCCAGTACGATCGCGTGGCCGCGTCGGGGTGCGCCGTGCATCAGCCCCGCCAGCACCACCGTCAGCCCGAACAACACACCAACCATCTCACGGGTCAGCGATGCCAGTGCCAGGCCGGCGGCGGCGAGCGCCGCCCACCCGACGCCCGGTCGTTTGGCGTACCGGGCAGCGGCGTAGAGTGCAACGCTCGCGAAGAAGAGGGCCGGGACGTGGCTCAGGTACGAGCCGGCCGTCAGCAGCAGGAACGGCGAGGTCACCAGCAGCACCAGCACCAGCAGCGCCGTGCCCGGGCCGTACTGTCGGCTGGCGGTCAGCACGATCAGTAGCACGGCGCCGGCCGCTAGCAGCGGCTGGACCAGCCAGGGCAGGTGAACCAGCCACCCGAGTGCCAGCAGCGCGGCCGTGCCCGGCGGGTACTGGACGAACCAGCGTTCCTGGTAGAGCGTGGAGAACGGGATCGGAAACGCGTCGTTGACCGGCGGCGGTGCCGTGAGCATCCCCGACGCGATCAGCTTCGCCTGGAAGGTGTAGGCGATGGCGTCCAGGATGTGCGGCGCACGATCGAAGAGGGCGGTCGCGACGTACCAGCTCGCGGCGAGCAACCAGGCGAGCGCGATTCGCAGCGCCACCCACACCGTGCGCCGGCCCGGCAGCCACCTGACCACCGCCGGCACCAGCGCCGCGAGCACCCCGACGACCAACAGCAGCCCCAGCGCCAGCGCCGCCGCCCGTATCAACAAGTCAAGCAGCGTCGCCAGGGGTGGGGCCCACTCCCGGGGAAAGTACCAGGACGCGACGTCGGTCACGTCCTGGACTCGCTTCGGCCCGATCCGGACGAGCTTGTCGTTGCGGTTGATCTCCAAGGTCAGCGGTCGGCCTGTGTCGTCGATCAGGTCGATGCCGCGCGCGATCTCCGGCCGCTCCAGGTCGATCCTGAGAGCGAACTGGAGCGGGACGGAGATCTCGGACTCGTCCGGCGGGCGGGCCACGTACAGCAGCCTGGTGCCGGCGCGGTCGCGGACCTCGAGGTTCGTCCAGGTGCTGTACCGCCACTCTTCGCGCAAGAACGCCTGGAACTGGTAGTACGGCGTGCTGCTGAACGCCGCGAAGTACTTCGGGTCGAACGACAGCATGTTGGTGCTGTCCGAGCCGTCGATCTGGTGCTCGCGGCGGTAGGCGATCGGCGCGGCCGGGCGCACCTTCACGATCGGGCGTGACGTTGGCAACTCGCGCGACGTGCCGTCGACGGCGATTCGCAACACTTCGCCGTCGCTCTCGATCTCGACCGAGACCGGCGCCACGCCAACCAGAAGCCGGCCGAGCACGAGCAGCGCGACAATTGCCAGGACCAGCAGAACGATCGCGCCGACGGTTCCTCGGCCTGGCAGGGATCGGGGACGTATGGCGTACGGCTTCACCGGCCTCGCGAGTATAACCGTTTGTCGGTTCTCTCTGATGGCGTGCGACCGAACCTCTGCCCTGCGTTACCGTTCGTTGACACGGTCCCGCCCGGCCGGCACAATGCTTTTGAAGGGTCGGGGCGCGTCAACGTTGCCGAGCCTCGACCGGAGCGCTTGATGAGTTTCATCCCTGGCGCGAACGTCGGCCCGTATCGCATCATCGAACAGGCCGAGCGGAGCGGCGTCGCGACAACCTACACGGCGTACCAGCCCTCGCTCGGGCGGTACGTCAGCCTGGTCGTGGTCCCGGCGATCGATCGCGAGGACGATTCGCTATTTCGCCAGTACCAGCGCCAGCTCGAGCTCGTCCTGAGCCTGCGCCACCCGAACATCCTGACGGTGATCGACACCGGCGAGCACTTGGGCGTGCCGTTCGTGGTCACCGAGATGATCGAAGCCGAGTCGCTCGCCGATCGGCTCGGCGCACCGTGGCCACTGGCCGAGGTCGTCCGGGTGCTGCGCCCGATCGCGGTGGCGCTGGACTACGCGCACAGCCTCGGCATCGTTCACAGCGACATCCGGTCGTCCAGCGTGCTGCTCACGCCGGACGGCACCCCGATGCTGTCCGGTTTCGGCCTGATGACCCGCCCGCTCGCGGTGCCGGTCGGCGTCCCGGCCGGCGATCTGAGCGGGCGCCCCTCGTCGCCCCTCGAGGAGGTGACACAGGCGCAGCCGGCCGATCGGCGCGGCCTGGCGCTGGTCGCCTACGAGATGCTGACCGGCCGCACGACGGACGTTGAGTCGGCTGAGCTCACGCGCCCCCTGCTGCCGGCCCAGATCGGCAGCCCGTTGCTGGCAGCGCCAGTCGAGCGCGTGCTGCTCCGCGAGTTGACCGGCGAGGTCGAGGAGCGCTATCCGAGCGCGACGGCGTTCGTGGACGACCTTTCGACGCCGGTCGAATCGACCCGCCCGAACGGCGTGGCGCCGATACCACCCATCGTTACACCACCCCCGACCGCATCGCCGTCCGGCACGTCAGGCGGGTCTGGCTCAGATTCCCGACGGCGGCTGATCACGGTCGCGCTGATCTTCGCGGCGCTGGCGTTGCTCGGCGCGCTCGCGATCCTGTTGCGGGGCAGTGACGCCGCCCGGCCAATCGCCTCGCCCGGCCGGACGCCCGGCACAGAGGTTCCGACGCCGGCCACGAGCGCGGCTGGCGCTCCGCCGACCGTCGTCACCGCCGCCCCGCAGCCGAAGGCTCCTTCGGTGGCGTCGGTGCCCGGCCAGGCTGCTGCGCCAACCACAACCACGGGCACGGCGGCAGCGCCCACTGCAACCCCCGGGAGCTCGGGGACGTCGGTCACGACGATCGTGCCAACGGCGGGCACAGCGCCGGCCGGTCCCGCGCCAGCTCCGCCCCCACCGTCTCGCGCGGCCACGGCGGCGCCCGCGGCAGCCGGCTCGACGCGCCTGCCGGTCACCTGGCGCGTGGTGGGCGATCCGTCTGGCCGCTGGATGCTTGACGACGAGGGGCGGGTCGCCGGGCGCACCGAGACTGGCGCCAGCGTGGTCCTTTTCCCGGAGTCGGTGGACGACGTCGGCTTCTCGGCATCGGTGAACACGACCTCCTGCCAGGCGACGCTGGTGTTCCGCGCCCAGGACGACGAGAACCTCCTGATGGCGATCTACATCCCGGACGGCCTGCCGGCCCCGGGCACGGCCGGCGGCGGTGTCTGGCTCTACCAGCGCGTGGAGGGGTTGGACCTTCCGATCCGCGCCGTCCGCCCGTCAACGGTCCGACCGGCCGGCGAGCCGTCCCGCCTGAAGATCGTCACCAGCGGCCCGAACATCAGCATCTTCCTGAACGACGAGCCGGCGCTCCAGGCCGTCGACACGGCGCCGCGCGCGGGACGGCTCGGGCTGATGGTCTACTCCACCAGCGGGCGGCTCTGCGAGGCGACGTTCGGCGACATCGAACGGTAACCGCCCCGGATCACGCCAGCAGTTGGCGCCGCTCGTCGGGCGGGATCTGCTCGCGGCTCTTGATCGCCGCGAAGATCCGCTGCCGGAACCGCATGTCGCCGATCAGGACCGCGCCAACCAGGCGGCCGTCGAAGAAGAAGAGCCGCTGGTAGCTCTTCACCTGGGCGTTCAGGTGCTCGAACGACTCCAGGTCGTCGCCCGTCTCCGGCGTCAGCCCGATCACCCGGATGTACGAGTCGAACAGCGTGCTGGAGTACATCGGGATGTCCTCGTACGCCGTGCGCTGGCCCAGCATGTTCACCGCGACCGTCCGGCCGTGCCCGATCGAGTTGCCCCAGGTCCCGAGGATGTTGTGGCGGTCGATCATCTTGTCGAAGAACTCGGCCACGTCGCCGGCGGCGTAGACGTTCGGGACGCCCGTTTCCAGGTACGCGTTGGTGACCACGCCGTCACGGATCTCGACGCCCGGCAGCTCCTTAAACAGCTCGACGTTCAGCTTCACGCCCAGGCCGGCCCCCACCATGTCCACGTCGATCCGCTGCCCGTTCGATTCGACGATCGCCTTCACCTTGCCGTTGTCGCGCTCGCACGCCGTGATCGTCGAGCCGTACAGCATGTGGACGCCGTGCTCCTCGGCGATGTCGTCCACCAGCGCGCCGCCCTCGGGGTCAAGGACTCGGCGCAGGAAGTGGGGGCCACGATGAAGCCAGAACACCTCCAGGCCCTGCTCCCGGAAGCCCTCGGCCAGCTCGTAGGCGATGTAGCTGCCGCCGGTCACCGCCGCCCGCTTCGAGGTGTGAATCGCGTCCAGGATCGCCTCGGCGTCGTCGAAGTACTGGAAGTTGAAGACGTTGCTGGCGCCCTCGGCGCCCGAAACTTGAAGATGGTTCGGCCGGCCGCCCGTCGCCACCAGGAGGGCGTCGTACGGCAGCTCCTGGCCACTGTTGAGCAGGACCGTCTGCTCTTCGTGGTTGATCTTCGTGACGCGCGTCTCGAGCAGCAGGTTGATGCCGCGCTGCGCGTGCTGCTCCAGGGTCCGCAAGAACACCTTTTGCCGCGTCGCTTTACCTTTGATGTACGGCGGAAGAGCCACCCGGTTGTAGAGCGGCCACCGCTCGTCGCCGATCAGCGTGATCTCACAGTCCGAGTCGTTCTTGCGCAGGGTCTCGGCGCAGGTCGTGCCCGCCACGCCGTTGCCGACGATGACGAACCGCTTCGCTCGCTCCGCCACTGGCCCCTCCGGACACCTTGACGCGGCACTTACACGGATCAGGGCCACCGTTTGCCAGTGCGGCAGCCTACGGTGGCCCTCCTGAAGCCCATTATACTCGTGCACGATTCAGGCCAGCGGAAGCTCCAGGACGCCTGCCTCGGTATACTCGCCGGGGATGCTGCCAGATACCGCGATTGCCGACCCGGCCTACCACGAGGCGCTCCGCTGGCTGTACGGCCTCTCGCCGAACACCCGCACCGCCGCGCAGCTCGCCGGCAACCGCCCGCGCAAGCTCGACCGCATGCGGGCGCTGCTCAATCGCCTCGGACGGCCGGATCGCCGGTTCCGAAGCGTCCTGGTGGCTGGCACCAAGGGCAAAGGGTCGATCGCGGCGTTCTCGGACTCGATCCTGCGCGCCGCTGGACTGGAGGTCGGGCTGGTCACGTCGCCGCACCTGGTGAGCTGGTGCGAGCGCACCCGCCTCGACGGCCTCGACGTCGATCCTGCCACCGGCGTGAAACTGCTGCCCGTCGTCCGAGCCGCCGTCGATCGGCTGCACGACGAGAATCCTGAGCTCGGCCGCGTGACGACCTTCGAGGCCGGGCTGGCGTTCTCGCTGCTCGCCTTCGCCGAGCATGGCGTCGAGCTCGCGGTCGTCGAGTGTGGCGTCGGCGGTCTCAACGACGCCACGAACGTGCTCGACCCACTCGCGGTCGCCCTCGGGCCAATCAGCTACGACCACACCGCTACGCTCGGGCCGACGCTCACGGCTATCGCAACCGAGAAGACCGGCATCTTCCGACCCGGGCGACTGGCGATCTCAGGCCCGCAGCCGGCCGAGGCGCTGACCGTCGTCGAGCAGGCCGCTGGTGCGCGCGGCGCGCGTCTCGAATCGTGCGGCAAGGAGTGGCGCTGGGGAGCCGACGACGCATCGTGCAGCGGTCCGTTCACCATCCTTGGCCCGCGCGGGCATTTCCGGGGTCTGACGACACCGCTGCTGGGACGCCACCAGCGGGAGAACGCGACGGTGGCAGTGGCGCTGACGACGGCTGTCCTGGCGGACCTGGGGCACGAGAGTTGCCCCGATGCGGCTATCCGGGCAGGCCTCGCCGACGTGCGCTGGCCCGGCCGTCTCCAGGTGCTTCGCGAGCGCCCCTGGCTGGTGGTGGACGGCGCCCACAACGGCGCCTCAGCGGTGCGCCTTGCCGAGGCGCTCGGCGAGTGCTTCCCGCCCGGCCGGCGGCATCTGGTCTTCGGCACCACGATGGGCAAAGACGTCTCGCGGATGCTCGACGCACTCCTTCCGATCAGCGCGACGGCGACGCTGACCCGCTCGCACCACGAGCGCTCGGAGCCGCTCGATCAGCTCGGCCAGGCCGTCGAGGCGCGTGGCGTCACGGCGACGATCGTCCCAGAGGTGCGCGAAGCGATCGGGCACGCCCTCGCGCAGGCCGGCCCCGGCGACGTTATCATCGTGACGGGCTCGCTGTTCGTCGTCGGCGAGGCGCTCGAAGCGTACGGCCCGGACCTGGAAGGAGCGCCATGAGCGAGCCTGACGGCCAGCACCACGACCACGACCGTGAACATCCCCATCCACACCCTCATCCGCACCCAGAGCCACACGCACCGTCGCGCCCGCCGGCTGCGCCGCCGACCCGGCCGACGCCATTGATCTACGTCGACTGCTTCAGCGGCATCAGCGGCGACATGCTGCTCGGGGCGCTGCTGGACGCCGGCCTGCCGCTCGACACACTCCAGGCCGGGCTCGCGAAGCTCGACCTCGGCGGCTACCGCCTGGGGGTCCAGACGAAGCAATCGTACGGGATCACCGGGACCAAGCTCGACGTGCTGGTTGACGAGGCCGTCCAGCCGGAGCGGCGCCTGGCCGAGATCCTCGACCTGCTGCGCCGGAGCGACCTGCCGCCCTGGGTGCACGAGAGCGCCGAAGCCGTCTTCCGCCGCCTTGGCGAGGCCGAGGCGAAGATCCACGCGACCACCGTCGACGCGATCCACTTCCACGAGGTCGGCGGCGTCGACTCGATCGTCGACATCGTCGGCGGGCTGATCGGCCTGCACGCGCTCGGCGTCACCCGGATTCACGCCTCCAGCCTGCCGCTGCCGGGCGGCACCGTCCGGGCTCGCCACGGGCTGCTGCCGGCCCCCGCCCCCGCGACGCTGGAGATCCTGGCGCAGGTCGGAGCGCCGACGCGCCCCGCCCCCGTGCTCGGGGAGCTGGTCACCCCGACCGGCGCCGCGATCCTCGCCGAGCTGGCGACGTTCGAGCAGCCGACCATGCGCGTCCACCGCGTCGGGTACGGCTACGGCACGAAGGAGCTGCCGTGGCCGAACGCCGTGCGGGTCTGGCTCGGCGAGCCCTGGGCGCCTGCCCCGCCCCGCCTCCCTGCAACATCCAACCTCAATCAGACCTACCATGGGGCCCCACAATCAGACCTACCATGGGGGCCCCTACCCCCACGGCCCCATGGCCCCCCAGCCCCCCTCTCCGGCGCGGAGAGGGGGGAGGCAGATCACCGGCTCCCCCTCTCCGCGCCGGAGAGGGACGTCGGCACAGCCGATGTTCGCGCCGCGCAGCGGCCGGGGGGTGAGATCTTCCGTCGCGACGAGGTCGTCGTGATCGAGGCGAACCTGGACGACGCCACCCCCGAGCTGCTCGGCTACGCGATGGAGCGCCTCTTCGAGGCCGGCGCGCTCGACGTCTTCTTCACGCCGATCCAGATGAAGAAGAACCGCCCGGGCACCCTGCTCGGCGTCATCGGGAGACCCGAGCGAGCGAGCGCCCTCGCCGAGGTCGTCCTGCGCGAGACCACCACGCTCGGCGTGCGACTGCGCCGCTCCGAACGCCTGATCGCCGAGCGCCGGCAGGAAACCGTGCTGACGCCGTTCGGGCCGGTCCGTGTCAAGCTGAAGCTGCTCGGCGATCGGACGATCGCCGCGCCCGAGTACGACGACTGCGCTGAGGTCGCCCGCGCGCATCGAGTGCCCCTCAGTGAGGTCTACCGCGCAGCGCAGCTTGCCGCCACGAGCATCACGACGGGCAGCGCCGAGTAAGCAGGCAGAGATTTCTGATCTGTTCACTCGGAATGTGGCGCACAGATTGGTGTACGCTTCCTCGGACGTCAGGCGCCGTGACTCGGGGTAATTGGCGTGTGTCGCGAGCGCGCGAGAGCGTCTCGAGATCGTGGTGCTGGTGCTGGCGCTACTCTACCTGCTGGCGCTCTCCTGGCAGATGACGATCGTCGCGCTGGCGCTCTCGCCGCTGGCGATCATCACCTTCAAGTATGTCGGTCGGCGGATCCAGGAGACCACGAGCCGGATGGTGATGAACAGCCGGCGGCTCGGCGGCGAGCTGGAGGAGACGATCAGCGGCATCGCCGACGTCCAGATCTTCGACGCCCAGCCGCAGCGCAGCCAGCGCTTCTTCGAGGCCAGCAAGGACGCGGCCCAGAACTCGGCCTGGATGATCACCTGGATCATCCTGGACGGCCGCGACATCTCGAAGGTGACCCTGGCGACGCTGCGCGAGCAGGTCTCCAAGCTGTCGCAGTTCCCGTTCTTCATGAAGGAGTCGATCCGCGAAAACGTCCGGCTGGGGAGGCAGGGCGCCTCCGACGCCGAGGTCGAAGAAGCCTGCAAGACCGCCCACATCCACGAAGTCATCACGGATCCGGCTCGCATCTCCCGCGGCTACGAGACAGTGGTGGACGTCCAGGTGCCGTCCGGCGGCCAGAAGCGGCTGATCGCGATGGCGCGCTGCCTCCTGCGCAAGCCGGAAGTCCTGTTGCTGGACGAGCCGACCGAGAACCTGGACGCCGACCAGCGCGTGCGCCTGACCCGGATCATCCGCGAGTACGCCCGCGACCGGACCTGCATGGTAATCAGCCACGACATGGACTTCATCGCGGCCGTCTCCGACCGCATCCTGGTGCTGGCCGGTGGGAAGGTCGTGCAAGAGGGCAGCCATGAGGAGCTCCTGGCGCGCGGCGGCCTCTACCGGCAACTGTACGAGGCCCAGAACGTCGACCCGGCGCTGGTGCGGCGCCAGATGGCCGGCACCGCCGGCTGAGGAGCCGACTTCCCGGATGCCCTCTACCCCAGAACCACCGCCTGAACCTCCTCACGCTCAGCCCCCGGAGGCCCTCACCCCCAGCCCCTCTCCCTTGCGAGGGAGAGGGGAGCGGCCCCGAACTGGAAGTGTTCTCCCCCTCTCCCACGGTAGGGAGAGGGGGTCGGGGGGTGAGGGCCTCCTTGTCCCGGTCTTGTTCGGCTGGCACGTCCTCTCCGGGGCCGTGCGCGACTTCGTCTGGGCGGACCTCCGCGAGGGCATCCTGGACCTGCGCGGCCTCGGGTCGTCGTTGCGGGCCCTCGTCTGGCTCGGCTTCGGGCTGTTGCTGCTGGTGATCGTCGCGATCCTCCAGGGCGATCTCTGGCGGCAATGGTTCCCGCTGATTGCCCTCACGCAGGGGACCCCCGGACGCGGCCGGCTCATCCCGAGCGCCATCATCCCGGTCACCTTCTTCCTGACCTCGCTCGCCTGGTCGTTCGTGCTGGCCGGCGCGCTACGCTCCCGCCACCTGATCCGCTTCGGAGTGCTGGCGATCTGGGCGCTGACGATGACCGGCGCGATGGTCAGCGGCGGCACGGCCAGCCTGCTCAGCTTCACGGTCGGCGCGCTGACGCTGCTGGTGCTGGTCACGGCGAACAACGCCGTCAACCAGATTCAGGGCGTCCAGACCTGGGAGACCAGCGGAATGCCGCTGATGGTGATGCGCGTCAGCTTCGAGATGGCCGGCCTGGGCACGGCCATCATACCGCTGCTGCTCCTGGTTGGGATGGACGTCGCCGGGTTCGCGTTCAGGGCGACCGGGTGGGTTACCTCGATCGCCGAGGAGCGGTTGGCGCGCTGGGTGCCGTGGCTGCTGCTCGGCGTGCTGCTCGGCTGGCGACTCTGGGAGACGCTCCGCGAGGTCGTCGGCTGGGTCGCGGACGGGCCTCTGGATCTCCAGATCGTGGCGCTCGCGGGCGGCCTCGGCACCCTCGTCCTGGTCGGCGTCGCCTGGCTGGCCGTCCGCAAGCTGCTGCCCCCCACCGAGTCGCTGCCGGACCGCGACACGATCGAGAGCGAGGCGACCCGGCTCGCGATCCTGCTGGTGCTCTCCTACACGATCACCATCGCCGTCGTCGTGGTGCTGTCCGGCCTGGCGCTGGCGCTGACCGTGCTCGGGATCTTCGTCAGGGCCCTGGTGCCGGCCCAGGATACGCTCCTCCGGGTGATGGGCTGGATCGGCGACGACACCGCCCAATGGATCCTGCACGTCGTGGTCGACGCTGGCGCGCTTGCCGCCGCGGTCCTGCTGGCGCGTCGGGGGCAGCAGGCCGGCGCGCTCTACCTCGCCATCCTGGGCCTGCTCGACCTGAAGGGGCGACTCTCCGCCGACGGCTGGCCGCTCGAAATCCTCTCGGCGGCCGGACCCGGCAACCGGACCGACGTCTGGTGGGTGCTGCTGTTCGCCGGGCTGGCTCTTTACTGGCTCACGCGCCGCGAGTTGACGCCCCAACGCGCCAGCGCCCTCGCCTTCGTGACGTTGATCACGCTCCTGCTCCGGCAGACGGACTTCAGCTCGAACCGGTTCAGCCCGTTCTTCGGGTCGGGCGGCCTCGGGTTCATCGCTTTCGGTATCGTGTGGGACGCGCTGACGATCGGCTCATGGGCGAACGAGGGCTCGCGCGGGCTGCCGCGCGTCAGCCGGATCTTCCTCTACCTCGGCCACGTGCTGATGACGGTGACGGTCATCAACTGGGCCGTCGCCAGCCACGATCTGGAGGCGGTCGGGCGGCTGACCGGCGACGTCGGGTTAGTCGGTCTGGAGGCGTTCGGCAAGGCGCTGCTGTACACGATCTTCGTCGTCACGCTGGCCGGAGCGTTCCGGGGCACCAAGTCATCAGTTCTCAGTCGTCAGTTGTCAGAGGACCACGCTCCACGGCGCTCCGGCAGTATTCCCGAGAACTGAACACTGAGAACTGACAGCTGAGAACTGAGAACCGCGGGGGAGCATCCATGACCGATCTGACCGGCCCGGGCCGCGAGCGTCTGCAGAGGCTGCTCAAGGAGTACAACGAGTACCCCGAGCGCCATCAGGAGATCGACAGCCAGATCCACGAGGAGTTCTGCAGGGCCGTCGCGATCGTCGTCATCGACAGCTGCGGCTTCTCCCGATCGGTGCGCCAGCACGGCATCGTCAACTATCTGGCGCGGTTGGAACGGCTCGAGCGGGTGGTGTCGCCGATCATCGAGACGCACGGCGGCCGGGTGCTGCGGGTCGAAGCTGACAACATCTTCGCCCTCTTCTCGGACACCGAGTCGGCCGTCCGCTGCTCGGCCGAGGTGCAGCGCAACGTCGAGATCGCGAACGAGCCGCTGCCGGCCGCCAGCGAGATCTACATCGCGATCGGGATCGGCTACGGGCGGGTCCTGCTGGTCGGCGACGACGACGCGTACGGCGACGAGATGAACGTCGCCTGCAAGCTCGGCGAAGACCTGGCCGAGCAGGGCGAAATCCTGCTGACCGCCGCGGCCCGCGAGGCGATCGGCGATGGCGGCCCCTGGCAGTTCGAGGACTCGTCGGTGCGGATCTCCGGCCTCGACCTGACGGCGTACAAGGTCGTCCGCTAAGCGGCTAACTCGAGACTGCATCCAGCGTAGCGCGGGGGATTGTCTACGTCAGGTGCGCGCCGTGCTTCTGCACCGCCTCGCGGACGTTCGAGACGTGCAGCCGCGCCACCCGCTCCAGCTCGACCGCGTCCTTCGCCTCCAGGGCCGCGAGGATCGCCTGGTGCTCGCCGAGCGACTGATCGCGCCGGCCGGGGACCAGGATCGAGCCGAACTGATAGCGGATCAACCCGTACCGCAGTGAGCCCAGGAAGCGCGTCACGATCTCATGGTCGGCCGCGTCCAGGATGATCTGGTGGAAGCGAGCGTTCAGGGCCGCGTACCGCATCACGTCGTCCGTGGCGAGGGCGTCCTCCATCTCCACCACGACGGCACGAAGCTCCGCGAGGTCTTCCGGCGTCGCCTTGTCGATGGCGATCACCGCCGCCAGCCCTTCCAGCACCTCGCGCACGCGCAGGATCTCGACGGCTTCGTTCAGGCTGAACGCGCGTACGCGGGCGCCGCGGTTCACTTCGATCTCCACGAGCCCTTCCTCGTGGAGCCGAATGAGCGCGGCCCGCAGGGTCGTCCGGCTCACGCTCAGCGCCTGGGTCACTTCGGCCTCGATCAGCCGCTGATGTGGCATGTAGACGCCCGTCATGATGGCGTCTTTCAGCCGGGTGTAAGCGTACTCCAACTGGCCGCGCGCCGCGCTGTCAGAGGATCGAGCACCGTTGCTGGAGCGCCTAGCCGCGGCCTTCGGGCGCACGCCTCGCTTGACACCGGTGAGTGAACCGCTCTTCGCCATCGACTGCTACTCTCGCTCTCCGCGAAATCTTTGCTTCGGTACGAGGGCGCCGGGCGTCAACATGATACAGCGGACATCGCTCGAATCACTCGACACGCGATGAGCGCTCACTCCCGCCGCGCCCTCAACCCCGAAACGTTATGGTGATCGCAATTCTACCCGGTTTACAAGATTGATGGACAATCCAGTTCGCTCATGCAGTCTGAGCAGATTGCGAAGATCCCCCGGGCGCTTCCGCACCGCGAGCGTGAGCGAGCCGGACCCTCGTGTCGCCCACATCACGCGCCGTTCCTGAGTGAGCGAGGCCGACGTCCGGGGTCCGGCTCGCTCACGCTCGCGGTGCGGAGGGGGTATCCGAGTGCATCGTCACGGCCCGGCGGGGTCCGCTCGCTCACGCTCGCGGTACGGAAGTCGTGAGTCGCCTCGGAGCGGCGCGGTATCAGCGCGGAAGCTCCACTGGCGCGTCGAACGCCAGCCGCACCTTGCCCCAGCCGGGCTCGTGGAGGTGGCGCTGGAGCCCGGCCCGCTCGATGAGCTTGAGCGACTCCTCCTGCCCGAGGTCGAGCGCGCCGCCCTCGTCAACCGTGAGCACCTTCCGGCCCCGCATCAGCACCCGCCCGTCCACGATCACCGTCTCGACGTCGTTGCCGACCGCCTCGTAGATCAGGCGGTGGACCACCATGAAGTTCGGGGTCAGGTGCGGCTGGCGAAGATCGACCACGATCACGTCGGCCTTTTTGCCGGCCTCCAGCGAGCCGATCTCGTCGTCCCAGCCGAGCGCCTTCGCCGCGTCGATCGTCACCGTCTCGAGCAGCTTGCCGGGCGGCAGCAGGAACATGTCTCTCGACATCAACTGGTGGACCATCTGAGCCCGCCGCATCGCCTGGAACAGGTCGAAGCTGACCTTCGGCGACGTGCCGTCGGTGGTGATCGCCACGTTTACGCCGGCCTGCATCAGCTCCGGCACCGGGCAGCGCCCGTTCGCCTGATTCGAGCTTGCGGCGTGGGCGGCGTGCGTGCCCGTCTCGGCCAGGATCTGGACCTCATCCAGCGAGATCCCCCGCAGGTGCTGGATGTGGACGTCCGGCCCGAGCAGCGCCCACTCGTCCTGCACCGCCATCCGGACCATGCCGGCGAACGCGTCCGAGTGAATACGCGTCTTCCAGCGGGACGCGATCTCCCGAACCCGACGAGATTGCAGCCGATCGTGCTCGGTGAGCGCCGTCGCCAGGTCGGACGGCGTCGGGCTGGACGGGTCCACCGAGGTGACGATCGTGAACGGGGTAATGAAGGCCCGGATCCGGTCATCAGCGGCGTGGTTGCACGACTCGATCACCGCCTCGGCGCCGGCCATTACCTCGTCGAACTTGACCAGCTTCTCCTCACGCACACCCTGATCCCACGTACTCACCGGGTGCGGCCAGGGCGGCGCGCACGGCCCGACGCAGACGATCTCGCGGACTCCGACCTCGCCGTACGCTCTGGCGTGGTTGACGCCGATGCGCGGGTCGTCGCTTCTCGGCATCGAGCCCATCACGCTGACGCCGCACGTCACCCCGAACCGCAGCCGTTCCAGCGCCGAGACTAGCCCATCCGCGTACCAGTACTCCGGGGTCGTGAAGTGGAAGTAGGTCGGCGTGACGATCCGCATCCACAGGGACGGCGTGTCCGCGCCGATCGTCTTGATCAACGAGTGGCCGCCGTGTCCGTGGGCGTCGATCAGGCCCGGCAGGACCGCCTTGCCGCGGCAGTCGATCGTCTCACGGCCGACGAACTGTTGACCAAGCTCGTCCGTCGTCCCAACTGCGACGATCCGCCCCGCGTCGATCGCGACCGCGCCATCCTCGACGATCCGCCGGTCCTGATCGACCGTGACCACGGTCCCGCCGCTCAACAGCAGGTCAACGGGAGCAGGCGAGCTCGAAGCAGACGAGTTCGGAGAGGCACGTTGTTCATGAGTGTTGTGCTCGCCTGCTGATCTGCTTTCCACTCGTCTGCTCCTCCTACTCGTCTGCTGGCCAGCTTCGCGCTCGTCTGCTCGTCAGGCGACGTGGACGGTCGGGCGACGGGCCGGCTCGCGCTCCGCCTGCCGTAGCACCTCATGACAGACCGGCGCGATGTCGCCCTCGCCGATCAGGACGTAGCGGGCAAGATGATGAAACGGGCTGCCCTCGCTCCACTCGAAGTAGACGTGCGGCACTTTACCCGTCAGGTCGCGGATGTAGAGCAGGAACGCCGCGATGGCGTTCGGCACGGCGGCGCTCTGCGCCCGCAGCACGCAGTACGGCCCGACCTGCACCCCCCAGACGTGCAGGTCGGGGGCGAACTCCGAGGCATCCGGAACCGTGATCTCCAGGAAGAGGATCGGGTGCTCCAGCGGGACGTGGTTGCACCGCCGCGTCTCTTCCTCCTTCTGCTCGTACTCTGCCAGGGAAAGCCGATCCGTGTCGTGCGCGATGATCCGGATCTCGCCCTTCGCGGCCTCGCGGATGAAGCGCCGGGCCGTCACATCGAGCGTCACCTTGCCGACGCGCAGCTCGGTCTGACGCCAGAGCCGCGAGATCGCCGAGACGACCACGATCGCGACAATGAACAGGCCGGCGATCTTCAGGCCCGATGGCTGTTCCACCACCGTCACGATCGTGGTGTAGATGAAGATCAGCGTCACCAGCCCGAACAGGAGCAGCGCGAGCCGCTGCCTCTCGCGCCATGCCGAGAGGGTCACCGCCACCGTCGCCGAGGTCATCAGGGCCAGGACGCCCGTGGCGTAGGCGCCGGCCTGGGCCTCGACGCTGGCCCGGAAGACGATCGTCACCACGAAACTGATCGCCGTGAAGATCAGGACCAGCGGTCGGGTGGCGCGCGCCCAGTTCGGCGCCATCCCGTAGCGCGGCAGGTAGCGCGGCACGATGTTCAGCAGCCCGGCCATCGCCGAGGCACCGGCGAACCAGAGGATCAGGATCGTGCTGACGTCGTAGACGGTCCCGAACGCCTCGCCGAGGTACTTGTGGGCGAGGTACGCCAGCGCTCGACCGCTGGCCGGGCCGCCCTCCTCCAACTCGGCGTGCGGGATCAACAGTGTGGTGACCAGCGCGCTCGCGATCAGCAGGACGCTCATGATGAGCGCAGCAGTTGTCAGCAGTTTGTGGGTGTTCCTGATCCTGCCGCGCGGCCGGTCCGGGTCGTCGTTCGGGTCGCCCTCCACGAGCGGCATCACCACGACTCCGGTCTCGAAGCCGGAAAGGCCGAGCGCCAGGCGCGGGAAGACCAGCATCGCCGCGCCGACCATCGCCAGGGGCGTGGCGTATATCTGGAACAGGCTACTCGTCCAGTCGGCCAGCAGGCGCGGCTCCTGGGCGATCTGCCAGAGCCCGGCCCCGATGACGACCAGGTTGAGCAGGATGTAGCTCACCACCAGCACCACGGCCACGCCGATCGCCTCGCCGAACCCCTTGAGGAAGACCGCGCCCAGCAGCCCGATCAGGACCAGCGTCGTCACGACCTCGTAGCCGTGCACGAAGCGAGTGAACGGGTTCTCCGCCAGGTGGGCCGTCGCGTCGGCGGCGGAGAGGGTGATCGTGATGACGAAGCCGGTCGCCACGAAGCCGATCAGACAAAGGACGAACAGCTTCCCCTTCCACCAGCCCATCAACCGTTCGAGCATCGAGATCGAGCCGTCGCCGTGCGGGCTCTCCTCGGCGACGCGCCGGTACATCGGCAGCGCCCCGAACAGGGTGACGATCACCAGGATCAGCGTTGCCAGCGGCGAGAGCAGGCCAGCCGCCAGCGCCGCGATGCCGGGCTGGTACCCGAGCGTCGAGAAGTAGTCGACGCCGGTCAGGCACATCACCTTGTACCAGGGTTGCGGATGATGCTGGGGCTGCTGCCGGATCTGTTCCTCGCGCTCGTAGAACCCTTCTGGCTCGGGCGTGTGGCCCTTCAGCAGCCAGGCGACGAAACGACCGCCCAGGCTCGTCGGCGGCGGCGTCCCTTCGCCGACCGGGGGTGCCGTCGTCTCGGCGCCCCCGGTCCCGGTCTGAACCGTCGGAGCCGTCCCGGCCTGCGTCGGTCGGCGACGCCGCCGACCGTCCCGCCGGTTCTCAGCAGGCACGCCGGGTTTCTGGTCCCGTGGGTCGTCCGATGACGGGGGTGACGGCATCTCTCAGCCCGTACGGCGTGATGATTCGGTGGAACGTCCCTCGATTGTGACCGCTACGCAGACCGTGCGCCACTCCTGGACCTGCTCTGGAACCAGGCTTGCGGGGAGGGCGCATTCAGCGCTCGACGACGCGAAACGTCGGTGGGAAGAGCTGGTCCGGGGAGCGCCGCAGGTAGTCGCGCTCGGAGTATGCCACTCGATACGTCTCGAAGTACGCCTGCGCCCGCCTGCGCGTCGCCTCGACGTCCAGGCCCGGGATCGTGCCGTTCTCCACGACGGTGCGCCCGTCCACGATCACCGTCTTGACGTCGCGGCCGTTGGCGTGCATCAGCAGCGTGCGGATCGGGTCCTCGATCACGCCGGTCCGGAGCGCGCTCAGGTCGATCACCGCAATGTCGGCCTTCGCGCCGGGCGCCAGCCGGCCCAGGTCGTCTCGCCCGAGCATCGTCGCCCCGCCCAGTGTTGCCGCCCGGAACAGGTCGGCCGGGGCGCCGGCGGTCTGATTGCCGGCCCGCTGCTTCGCCATGTTGCTGCCGTAGTCGAGCGTCCGGATGATGTCCGGCGGGAACATGTCGGTGCCGATCGCCACGTTGACGCCGGCCTGGAGATACCGCTCCAGCGTGTCGAGCGAGCGGGCGTGGCGGGCACCGGGGATCGGGCAGTGCACGACCGTGGTACCGGAGTCTCGGAGCAACGCCAGCTCGTCGGCGCCGCTCGCCTCGACGCCGTTGTGGCCGCCGATGTAGTAGACGTGTGGGATCGCCACGTTTGGCCCCAGGAACCCGATCTCGCCAAGGAGCTCGATCGAGCGCTTCCCATGCCACTGCCGCATCAGCGCGAGCTCTGGCAACCCTTGCGCCGCGTGCAGCTTGATCGGGAAGCCGAGCTCGTCGGCGTGGCGCTTCGTGGCGCGTAACAGGTCGAGGGTAACCGTCTCGATCCGACACGGCAGGAACGCCCCGCGAATCCGGCCCTCGAACGCGCCGTCGAAATCGCGGACGAATCTGACGGCCTGCTCCAGCCCGTCCTCGCCGCGCGCACGGTCCCAGAGTACGTCTCGCGAGCCGTCCGACCGCACCACGTTGATGCCGGATCGGTAGGCCGGCCCGAGATAGATCCTGATCCCCAGATCGCCGGCGATCTGCGCAACGTCGGCAAGCTGCTCGTACGTCTCACACCACGCACGGTACGTCTCGGCGGCGATCGGCATGGCGGTCGTGATGCCGTTCAGCAACAACTGGATCAGGGCGTACCGTCGCTGGAACCGCTCGTCGTCCGGACTGAACAGCTCGTGGCGGCGGTTGAGGAAGTACTCCTCGGACCACTGTAGGCCGAGCGCAAGCTCCGAGCTCTGGAACGTGTCGAGGATGCCGTGGTCGATGTCGGCCAGGGCGTTCAGGTCGACGAACCCGGGGCTGACGATCGCGTCGCCGGCCTCGATCGTCCGATCCACGCGCCCCGCGAAGCCATGCCCCACGTGGACGACGCGGTCATCCTCGTAGACGACCTCGCCGTCGCGGTACACGACGTGGTCGCCGCCCTCGTACCCGACGACGAACCGCCCGGTGATCTTCGTCCTCACCGTGGACCGTCCCGGTGGCCAGCCGAATGGTGCATCGTGTCGCTATTCAAGAGCCAATCCCCGTACTCAAGATTGGACCGTCAAGCCCCATTGTCATTCCGACGAAGGAGGAATCTCATGTTGACGTACACGGAAGATTGAGATCCCTCCCTGCGCTCGCAAGCTCGCTCCGGTTCGGGATGACAGAGGGGAGTAGCAAGCTCGCCCCGGTTCGGGATGACAGAGGGGAGTAGCAAGCTCGCTCCGGTTCGGGATGACAGGGGGGGCAGGCAAGCTCGCTCCGGTTCGTCCGTCTTACACAATTCTCTCTCGCTCTTCTCGCTGTCGCCGCTCATCAGACAGATCGTGGCGGGCGCAGATTGCGCGGACGTGGGCGGCACTCTCCGTGATGAAGCGGACCATGTGGTCGTAGTCGTGCGGGTTCGCCTCGTACGCGTCGAAGGTTGGCGTTTCGCCGCGCGCCGCCCGGTTCTCCCACCCTTTGACCAGGCGGAAGAACTGCGCCACTTCGGCCGGCGGCAGCTCAGGGTGGGCCGGCATCCAGGCCGGGTCCCAGATGTCGATCAGGCCGCGACTGTGCACGCTGGAGTTCTCGATGGTCAGATTCAGCGCGGGATTGAGCTGGCAGAGGAGCGGCAGGATCGTGTCGTAGTTGACCACGCCCTGGCCGCACGGCCGAGCCTGGCGCAGGATGCCGTCGTCCACGAACGTCAGCGCGAAATCCTTGAGGTGCGTCTGCCGCACGTACGGCCCCACCCGGTGCGTGGCGGCGACCGGGTCCTCGCCGCGCTGGAGCACGTTCGCCACGTCGAACGTGACGCCCATCACGTCCGGCCCGACCGCCTCGACGAGCCTGACCACCTCCCAGGTGGTGATCTCCTCGTGCGTCTCGACGTTCATGTGGATGCCCAGATCGCGGGCAACCGGCGCCAGCTTCTCGAGGAACCGCTCGGTCGCCTGGAGCTGCTCGTCCCAGGTGACGTCAGTCCGAAAGCGGTCGTACGCCAGGTGACCGCGGTAGGCGCTCTTGTAGTTGGCCGTGCCGATCCAGACCTCGGTGCAGTCGATCTCGCGGCAGGCCCGCAACATCCGCTCGAAGCCGAGCAGGATGTCGCCGTCGCCGATGGCGCGCAGCTCGGGCGCCTCGGGAGTGGCGTACGGGTTCACCTTGCCCAGGCCGGTCTCGCAGTACATCCCAAGCTCGTCGGCGTGAGCGCGGATCTCGCGCAGCTCACTATAGTCGAGGGTCGGGCTCATCTCCAGGACGGTCCGAAAGAACAGCCCCTCCAGGCCGAGCTCCCGCGCGTGATCGAAGCTCCCGATCGGCCCACGCTCGACCGCCTCCGGGATCTTGCGCCCATCAACACCCACCCGCATCGCACACCCCTCACCCAAGCGCCGTCTCCCACGCCTGCTGCGTCGCGATGTCCTGGCTCCACGGGCGCATCACGGCGGACGCCCGCGCATCGCGGTAGTACCGCTCCAGCGGGTACCGCTTCAGCATCGCCCTGCCCCCGCAGACGCGGATCGCCTCGCCCGTCAACTCGACCACCGCCCGCTGGATGCCGACGTGTGCCGCGCGGGCCCGCTGCACGCTCTCGACCGGCGGATCGAGCCGCTCCTCGGAGATCGCCCGGTAGAAGAGCGCCCGCGCCGACTCCAGCGTGAACAGCATCTCGGCGACGGCGTGCCCACGCGCTGGCGCGGCGCCTTGCAGGCCCGGCGCCCCGGGCACCTTGTCGGTCAGGTAAGCGATCGTGAAGTCGTACGCCGCCTGCATCAGCCCGAGGAACGTCGCCGAGAAGCCCAGGAACAGGTGCGGATACCGCTGGTAGAACTTCCCGAAGACCCCGGGCGGCAGGATCTCGGCGTCGGCAGGGACCCAGACGTTCGTGAGAGTCAGGTCGCGGCTGACGGTGCCGCGCATCCCGAGCGGGTCCCACTCGCCGGTCACCTCGACGCCGGGCGCATCGCCTGGGATCTCCAGGTAGAGCGTTCGATCCTCCCACGGACCGTCCGCGACCAGCAGCGCCGGCGTGGCGTAGTAGCTGGCGGCGCCGGCCAGCGAGACGAAGAACTTCCGACCGTTGACGAGGTACCCGCCGTCCACGCGCTCGGCCCGGGTGCCGAACCGCCGGCCGCCCACTTCGAGCTGATCGGCGTTGCCAGCCTCGACGGGCTCGCTGTGCGGCTGGCCGTAGTAGACGCCCTGCTCCACGACCTGACGGTAGCGCCGGGCACTCAGCGCCTCGTGGCGTGCCCGGACCTCCGGCGGCAGGTCCAGGTCTTTCAGAAAGTGGCCCATCATCAGCATGGTGAGGGCGTGCATGTTATAGGTCAGCGCGGTCGACGCGTTGCCCCGAGCGATCTGCTCCGACACCAGGCAGTACGTCTCGAAATCCGCCCCGAGGCCGCCGTACTGCTCCGGCACGCAGAGGCCGAGCAGGCCGGCCGCGCGCAGGTCGGCGTAATCGTCAAACGGAAACGACGCCTCGCGATCGTGGAGGGCGGCGCGCGGCGCGAACCGCTCGCTGGCCAGCGCGTACGCGCGATCCATCAGCTCCTGTTGACGGGGCGACGGTCGCAGATCCATCCGGCGGCTCCCCTCGTGGCTGGCGCGGGCGCGTCCGAGCATGTATGCGCCCGGGCTCTTGCCGGATGGTACCCGCTTCGGCGGGCAGCGCACCGAGGAGATCGTCAGCCGGCGATCGGTCGACCGTCGGACCCGTCAGGACCGTATTGGATACGGTGACCGGCATCGACACGCGGCGCGCTCAGGACGGCCGCATCGTGCGCCAGCCGGTCACGTCGTCATTGCGGCTCCTGCGAGCGGCGAAGGCCGACGGCCAGCCCTGCCAGACCGACTCGAGGCCTTCGAGCCGGACCGAGATCGGCTCCGCCATGCTCGGCGCGAAGACGTTGACGGTGTACCGGCAGCTTGCCCGCGAGAACGCAACGTCGATCACCTCGCCCAACTGGCCGCCGTTCCGCACGCGCACGTAGTCGCCCATGCTCGGGGGCCACTGGCCGCCTTGAGCCTGCCCATCCATGTTCGATGCCTCCGTTCCAGACGTACGGCAGACACCCATCTCGCGGCGGGAATCCGTTGCCGCGCGGGCGCAAGCGTCTGCCGTCCACCTTTTGCAGATGCTGGGAAGGCGGGAAAACTGGCGTCAAGCTGGCCCGATTGGACCAGCAACTCAGTCCCAATGGACTGCTGTGCCGATGTGGTTTACATCTCAATGACCAGTTGAAAGGTTCTGCGCGATCGGGATAGGGTGTCCTCTCCCGAGGTGTGACCCGCCTCACAGCCGGTCACAACGACCGTGCCATACGGTTACGGACAGCGGCCCGCCGCAAGCATTGGCAGGCTGCGTTCAGACCGGCGTTCGCCCGACGTACGGGCGGCGACGATCTTCCTGGAAGGGAGGGAACGCTATGCGTGAGCTTCGGCGCCCGTGCGTGGCGTCAGAATCAGCGCCCAGGGGACATCAGACGCGGCGACGCTGCGTCATCATGGGACGATGGCCGCACCGGCTGGCCGGAATGCCCGACACCACGGCCGACGGAGGCACCGTGTGCTACGAGACCCTCCCAGACTCCATCGAGTGGCCTGAGGACGAACCGGAGATCGGATCGCCGCGAAACGGCCCCGATGCCGACGACAACCCGTAGAGTAACGGCGCAAGATGACGCTTCCGCGCCGATGCAGAGCACCTGGCGGCGAGTGCCCCGATCGTGCGATCGGGGCGCAGCTGTCGGGCGGTTTGTGCGAGGGCCGTCGGCCGCGCCGGACGCATGGGCATTGAGGCCCGTCCTCGGGAGCGGGAAGTAGGGGATCCGCCGCGCGGCGACGGTCGAGCTGCCTAGCGCGGCGGCGGAGGTAGGACGAGCCGGTAGCCGAAGCCGCGTACGTTCTCGATGCAGCGTGGCCCGCCCGCCCGCTCGATCTTCGACTGGACCCGGCTGACGTAGACCCTGATGTGGTCCGCCGTACGATACGAGTCGGACCCCCAGATCCGTGTCATCAAGGTCGCGTAGGTCAAGACCTGGCCGGCGTTTCTGGCAAGAAGGGACAGGAGCGCGAATTCCACCGGCGACAACGGGACCGGTCGTCCGTGGACGGAAACCTCGTGGCGGTCTAACGAGATCGTGAACGGGCCGATTTCGGGATCGAGGGCGCCTCCTGCACCAGGCGAGGGATTTGTTCGACGAAGGATGGCGTGAATTCGCGCCGTGAGCATGCGAGCGCTGGATGGCTTGACGACGAGGTCGTCCGCGCCAACCTGGAAGCCGCGTAGCTGGTCGATCTCATCATCTCGGCCGGTCAGCAGGATGACTGGAGCGTCTGAATCCAGCCGAATCTGGCGCAGCACCTCGAGACCGGAGAGGCCGGGCAATGACACGGCGAGGAGGACGACTTCGGGCTCCTGATCGCGGAAGGCACGCAATGCCTCATCCCCGTCACACGCCGTCACGACCGTGACACTCGGCCAGTGGAGAGGCAGTGCGTCGCGGAGCGCGTCGCGGAACGACTGGTCGTCGTCGACTACCAGGATTCTCGGCATGTCGGTAAGAGCCGTCCGGACGTCGGTGTCGTCCCCCACCACGAGCACCGAGGTAATTCCCTTCGTTAGCAAGTCCGTACGCCGTACTGGACATGGTCGCGAGGCTGAGCACGCTCGACGTGCCGGCGGATCACCTCGATGCGGCCAGGACTTCCACAACCACGACCACTGCGTGCGCAAAGCTCACGGTAGAGATTACACCTATTGGGCCAGGCACGCACATGGCGGAAATTGACCGAGCAGATGCCGGTCATGCTCTGGACGACCGACACCAGGCTCCGCGTCACCACGGTCGCGGGCGGTGGTCTGGCGGCCGTCGACATCGCCCCGTCGAGCACCGTCTCGTTGTCGCTGACCGTCGTGCTTGGAACGGACACCCCGAGCTCCGGGGCGGTGGATGCCCATGCGCGAGCGCTGCACGGCCAGCCCGCGCTCTTCGAGTATGACCGGCGATCACGGTCCTACCTGGCACACGTCCAGCCGCTGTCCGACCCTCACGGGGTCATCGTGGGGACGATCGGCCTCGCAATCGACGTCACCGAGCGCAAGCAGGCGGAGGAGGCGTTGCGCCAGAGCGAGGAGCAGTTTCGAATCGCGCTCCGGGGCTCGCCGGTGATCGTCTTCAGTCAGGACACCGAGCTGCGCCACACCTGGATCTACAACCCGGTCTCGGGATTCACGCCGGGGTCGATTATCGGAAAGACTGACGAGGAGATCCACATCCCGGAGGACGCCGCGATCCTGACCGCCATCAAGCGGCGGGTCCTCCAAACCGGCACGGGAACCCGGCAGGAAGTGCGGCTCGCGCCAAACGGCGAGGTGGGGTATTACGACCTGGCGATCGAACCGTTGCGGGGACCCACCGGGGAGATCGTCGGGGTCACGGGGGCCGCGACCGACGTCACCGAGCGCAAGCGGGCCGAGGAGGAGGTGGCGCGTCGCGAGGCGCAGCTTGCCGAGGCGCAGCGCCTGGCCCACGCCGGGAGCTGGGAGCGGGACGTCGCCACCGGCCGGCTGACGTGGTCGGACGAGCTGTACCGGATCTTCGGCCTCACGCCGCAAGAGATCCCGGCCTCGTTCGAGGCGTTCATGGAGCACATCCACCCCGACGACGCCGCGCGCGTGCGGGCGATCAGCGAGGCCGCGGTCCGCTCCGGCGAGTCGTTCAACTACCAGGCCCGCATCCTGCGCCCCGACGGCGAGGTGCGCCACTACCACAGCAGAGGTACGGTGCTGCGCGACGCCTCGGGCCGTCCCTGTCGGCTCGTCGGCGTCGTCCAGGACGCCACCGAGCGGCTGCGGGCCGAGGAGGCGCGGGCGTTGCGGCGAGAGCGGCAGGCGCGCCTGGACGGCATGCTGTTCGCCGTCCGCGAGCTCGCCTCCCGCGTGACCAGGAGCCTGGCCGCCCTTCCCCAGGGCGGCGACGGGCGGGGACCGGGCTCGACCGCTCCGTCGTCCCAGGACGAGGCGATCGACGCGGCGGCGGCGCTGTCCAGGGTGCTCGACGACATCGGAGCTCCAGCGCCTGATCCCTTCCGAATAGCCGGACCGGTCCGACCGGCCGCCCGATGAGGGGCGAGGATGATGCCCGCCCATCGCCCGGCCGCCACACATGGCGAGTCTGTCGCGGTGCCCCCTGGCGTCGTGAAGCCGGCAGCGGACGCGTGGTGGTACATTGCCCTCAAGTGCGCCGCGCGGAGGGCTAGCATGGCTGACTACATCTACCTCGTCCAGATGGACGTGCCCGCCGAGAAGGAAGCCGACTTCAACCGCATCTACGACACCCAGCAC
>Ga0209382_10001017_pt1 | contig 45382 bp, 62 predicted proteins | sample SoiMetdeltSBSDD5_FD_187599 | JGI IMG/M metagenome (GOLD analysis project Ga0209382, IMG submission 187599) | Bulk soil microbial communities from a Populus tree surrounding site in Tennessee, USA - Soil MetaG P. deltoides SBSDD5 (SPAdes) (version 2) | ecosystem: Environmental > Terrestrial >...
GCCAATGGCGTGAGCGATAACCGCCATACGCTCGAAAGCGTAGTGCTTGGTTGACTGCAATCCTTCGATTAGCTTTTGCCAATCGATATCATCATCAACGGTATCCGATTCGTTCTTGAGCGCAGCTAGCATCTGCAACTCAGCTGCGGTTGCACCCTTCTGCAGTTGATCGAACAACTGTAGTTCCTCATCGATCAACGGCTTGACTTCGTCGGGCACTTCAAACTCTACAACTTGGCGGCGCTTTTTGGGTAGCTGCGCCATTACATCCTTTTTGAACCTGCGTACCATGATCGTACTGCGTAATAGGCTGTTAAGGTGGCCGAGGTTATATCCGAATTTGGAATTGCCTCGTGCACCATACATTCGTTCGAAACGACCGACCTCAGGGAAGGTCGCCCGGTCCAGCCAATGCGCGATTGGAAACACCTCGAACGGATAGTTGACGATGGGCGTCCCTGTAATAACGATCTTCTTTAGTGCATCAACCTTGAAACAAGCCTTAGCACGCTTCGAACTGGCGTTCTTGCAATAGTGACCCTCGTCAAGGATTGCAAGATCCCACTTCTGCCGGGCGACGGCGTCCCCATGACGGAGCATAGCTTCGTAATTCATGATTACAACATCGGAGAATAGGTACAACGCGGTATGCGCGACCTCAACTTCGTAATCGTTAGTACACCAGGTGCGGGGCCCGGGCGCAAGGTGGCGTTGCCAGATTAGCTTTGCATTGTTCGGGCATACGATCAAGATACGTTTGGGCTTGGCAACGTTGATATACAAAACAGCTTCAACAGTCTTGCCCGTGCCCATCTCGTTCGCAAGGAGAATGTTTTTCTCATTGCGTAGCATCCACAACACGTCTTCACGCTGGAAGTCTAGGACGTGGCGATCATGAGCGTTGCATAGTTCGTATAAGTCACCCGTCAGGGTGCAATGGCCGCTTGCGTCGGCGAAGCCTACGCCGGGCGGTACTGGAATCTCAGTATCCTTGTAAACCAAGGTTGGGTGATCCTTTGCGAACCTTTCGATAGCCTCAGCTATGATTGCGAGTGCAGCATCGGTGAAATCCGTTACTTCGTAATGAGGCTTTTCGGATAGCAAACCCAAAGCCTTGCATGCCTCAGACCAGTGAGGCCCGTGCCCGGCCTCATGCCCTACCATTATATGTGCTAGCTCATGGACCACAGTCCCTGCAATTTGCAGAGCACTGTCAGTGTTGCCGATCTCGATCCTGTCGGTGGCATGGTGTGCCATGCCATAGAAACCCTTATGCATCCAATCGTTGTAATGTAGCCGAGTACCCGCGAGTCGGATACCCGTAAACCTCTCGACGTGTGAAATGCGATCGACCACGGCATCCTTTATATACTTGGAGAAATCTTCTAAATCTCCAAGCGTCTTCAAACGGACGTGGTAGTCGATCGCTTTACTATCTGCCAAGATACTTCTCCTTTCGATGGATTACGCAGCGGGCGATCCATTTACCTTGTAGCGCAACGAATATCCGCGTCCGCTTCCTACAACGAAACAACTCATTCAACATGTATCCACATTGCGAGCCGCGCGCTACGCGTTTAGTCTGCATTGGTTATCTCTAGCCACAAATCGCTGAGCGTCCGTCCCTTAGCATCCTTGATCGAATCGTTGCGAACATGCGCCTTGCCCGCACGTAGTAGCGGGTGCAGTTTGCACTGCGGCCGGTCGCCGAACATGTCAAATGTAGGCCGGAAGCAAACGTGGCACGGGCGTTCGTGCGGAACTGGGAAATGGGGAACCGTCTTCCATTCTTGAGCAAGTTTATATTTGTATTCCTCTACCTTACGCTCAAGCATGGTTAGCAGATCGGCAGTTTTGCGTACGCGTTTCAAAGCTTCATCTAACCCCGGTGGCCGGCCGTTCTGCATGGACCTCCCCCCTACTGTTCGACGTTGTACCACGCCCGGACGAGAAAGTCAAGCACGCATTTTGACACAGGTTTTGGTAAGATTTACAACTGGTGGGTGAACTAGTTGGTAAAATTTACAACATTATTATGTTATTCGCGTGCCAGTATCTCCTTCCACAATTCTGATTTCCAGTCTACGATACGTTTAGGATATGTACGATACTGCTCGGGCAAACGAACACGGCTCTTGTTTGCGTATTGATAGTTATTGATTGGTTTGTGCTCGCGTATTAGTTTAGCTTCTAGCTCTAAGGCTTCTGCCTCAGTATCACAAAATAAAAGCTCTAAGGAATCGGCTTCCTCAAAAGTCAGATGTCCGGCCGCGAGCGCCCGACGCAATCCACTACCACTGTAACCTATGTACAAAATAGTCATAGCGCGTCTATGAATGTAGACGCAAGGTCCAAGCCATTTGCGTAGCGTATCGCTTGCCAAAAGCATGAGGAATGGCCATTTTTAATTGGAACGGCCAAACCAATTGTTGCAGTTAGATGGCGACTAGCGTTCCATCGGCCGTCAGCTTGGCCGCAGGTGCCACCATCTTCCCATCCTTCTCGTAACCCTCGGTCAGATTACGAGCAACCTTGCGCCAGGGGCCGAAACCGACGCCCTTCTCAGCTTCCATGCGCGCGGTCGTCTCGTCCACGCCCTTCGCCATCTGCAGATCGATACGCACGTCAACCTGATCCTTGTGTCCGTTGTATCCCTTGATAAGACGCGCAACGGGCACCGTCATCAGGTCCAGGCGCTCACCTGCGATGGTGACGATTGTAGACTCACCAGACACCGACTCGTAAACGTCCGCGCCCGCCCACTTGTCCAGGCTGTTATTGAAAAGGTTGAGCAAAACATCTTGCTCGGACATCTCCTTTTCGGCCGCCCGGTCGGTGATCGGGAAATACGTCTTGTAATCGAAGCCCTTTGACGAATTGGCTCCCATCACAAGATCCGCGAACGCGCCGAACGTGACCGGCTTGCGATACTGTGTCGGCACAGTCTTGTCGCGTACCTTGACGTCGCGCTCGACTACCGCGAAGCGCCCATCGTTCGAAAGCTCCCGCGATTCCCTTGCCTTCGGCATTGCCTTTATCCTCCGGTTAAATTGTTAACTGCACGCGATTTGTGGGGTCACAGTGTTAGGCTACTCGTTGAACGTGTAGCCGTACTCGATTGTGAACCGCTCCTTGAACCACGCCTTGTCCTCGTCCGACAACCGCGAGTACTGGTTGCGGAAGTCGGTGAGCGACTCGCTGTCCAGCTTCGTATGCTGCATCAACGCTTTGATGAATCCGATCTGCATTGCCAATCTCCATTGTTAGGTGTTTGATCCAGCTTTGCGTGTCACAGAATACACAGCATGGCAACGCCTGCGGCGCTAGCTCCCGCTGGCACCTCTCGCATCGCTTGGTCACTCCCCTCGTCTCCATGCTTCCCTTATACACGCAAGGGGCGGGTTTGTCAAGGTTTTTCTTGGCTCGGGTGGCCGTCTAGTCGCAACCCTGACAAACCCGCGTCTCGCGCGCGTGCCCTAGTCCGTCTGGCGGTGTGGGCGCTTACGCGATGGCCGTTGACCCTTTTGGGTCCACGCGGTCCCGCAGGCCCGCGCCCGTCGAGGCACGCTAGGGTTATCACCCCCTCTCGGTAGAATCTACAAGTATTGTCCCGTGTAGATGCGTGACGGTTGCGGCGGTTGCGGTTGTGGCTTGGGCGCAGGCTTCGGCTCGGTCGGTGTGAAGGTCATGCGCCCGGTCCTTTCGTCGTAGCGATAGGTTCCGCGTTTCATTGCACTGCCTCACATTCTGCATCCGTTGTGCAGTTAGCCCAGGTTGGCGCATCGCCTGCTAGCAACAACGCTAGTAGGACTAGGATCGCCATTGCTCGAAAATCATTGGCGCTAGATCGTCGCGTAGCACCCACCCGGTCCCGTTCTCGCCCCATGCTTTCCAATTCACCAGCACGTCTCCATCTTCGTGATAGATGGTATCACAACTGATGTATTGGATTTGATCCTTCCGGATGATTGTCTTTACCTGAACATAGCTCATTGTGATTGCCTCCCCTTGTGACAGTAGCAACGGCAACGCAGGAACACTCCCTGCCAACGTCTAGGCGCCTCGCCATTGCATTCGTCGTGCAACGCATTGGTACACATACGATTGAGCAACATGCGTGATTGCATATTGCTGCATTTGTAGCATAGCTTGCGTACAACGAGCGTGATTGCGTTCGCGCATGTAGCGCAACGCCTATCCGATTCTGGTACTCTCACGGCGCAAACCCCCTACCATGACACTACTATACCGGCTGTGGGTAGTCAAGGCCCGATTTAGCCTTGCCCAGCCGCTACTTACCGGCTGGGTGCCTCGACCTAGGTATCAGTCGGGGTGCCCGCACCGGGTTAATTGGAGTTTTGCTTTGTTTTGGGAGTGTTGTTTTTTATCATATATTTTATTTAATCCCTTTTTTCTTATTAATTAATAACTTCGTTTCAATTCAAAACCAAAGGAACAAACAACCCCCAGCGCGACCCCCGACTGACACGTAGGCCGAGGCCCCCAGTCGGTAAGTGTGCGCGGGCGCTAGCAGTTTCCCTAGTAGGATACCGCTAGCCAGTAAGTGTAGCTAGGCCGGGCGTTTCCCTCGGGGGGAGTACCACACTGGCCTAGCCACTCGCTTCGCCTGCGTATCTAGATGTACCCCAGCACAATCAACCAAGACTTGCAACCGTGCTGGCATTCGCCATCAGGCTCCACACGGCAACCGTCAGTTGCGCGTGCAACGCCGTCCATGATCCATCGCTTCATCGTTGCGATGCTGGGCGCCTTTGCCATTACTTCACCACGCAAAAGGTCAGCCGCAGGCGCCACACCTTGACGAAGTAGATGCCGCCGTGCTTACGCATTGCATTTCTCCGCGTGTGCTTTCAGGAGCACAGATTCGGGCGTTAGTTGCCAGCGTATCCCATCTTGTGCTTCGCCAGCGCACGCCGCAATGGCGTGTAGGGTGGGCGAAACGCTTGCGCCTTCCACCAGGCGCCTTCCTGTCGCATCGCTTGCGCCAGCTTCACGGCGTAGCGTGCCGCGCGTCGCTCGCGCCTTGCATCCTGCGGTTGCATGTTGTGCATTGTGCTTCCTCCCATTAGCTTTGAAATAGAAACGGGAGCACCTAAGCTAGCATGCTCCCGTGGCAATGCCGCGTTTCACCATTGCATCATGCTTGTCATCGCACCGTGCAATGGTGTTTATTTTCTTTCGGATGCTCTGGCTAGTGCTTCCACGCCACCGAAGGCCCGTCAAACGCCGAGTCAGGTGCGCGTGCTATGCCGAGGGATTCCGCGAGGTCTCTGCGATCATACGCGAGAGCGTAGTCGCCGTGGTCCCCGTGCGTGCGGCCCTACTTGGTCTCCGCTGGTCCTGCCCCGCCAGCGTACCGCACGACCAGTGATAGTGCAGTCCGCGTGCCACGCAAGCGTCTACATGTGGTAGTCTCCCTCGCGCACCTATACCACCAGTAGCGTAGCCCCGCCAACATGCATCATGCGTGCCAGGCGCAATGTCCGATTGCACTCATCACCTGACGTGCATCGTAACCCTGCGCCAATAAAGGCGTTGGGCGTAGTGCCCTTGGTGGCTGATAGTTGAGCAGGGCACATAGCCCTCACTATTGGCACGCATCCTGCTATATGCAAACGCCCGGCCATGTTGATTATGCTGCATTTGTGTTGATTTATGTTGATTAGTGTTGATTGGCACGGGCGCTGCATTTTTGCATTTTGCGTGCCAAGACCCCCCATAGGGGGCTTTTTGATGTCGTTGGCACGCGTTTTGCTGTGACTCTCATCCAATTTTACCCCTTTTTAGTTTTTCATTTTTTATAATCGCACTTTTGAAAAGCGTGTCTATCGCGTTTTGGTACTCTACGAGGTGTTTTTTGCTTGACTAGCTCCGCGCGCGGGGGTAGACTCAGGCCGGGCGTAGGGGGTAGTCTATATGCGGAGTACCAGTGCGGCATTGGCGATCGTTTGCATCCTGTTGCTGGGCTGCGCGACGCATTTTAAACTCCGTTGTAGTGGAAAAGGCAAGTTGACCGGGGGCGGGGGTCCATACGCAGGCGTTATCGAATGGGACTGCGGTGACAAATCAACCTTCTTCCTGGACAAATCCATCATGCAATTGACGCCCGGGCCGGGTGAATGACACCTGTAGAAGACTTGCTGCAACAAATAGTTGATCTAGACGCGCCAATCTTTAGGCTAGCTGTAGCTTGCGAAATGATTCCAATGCCTTCGGATACGGCCTTCTATCAATTTTTGCACAAACATCGTGCAGAGTTTCCGGGCGTTTATCGCAAAGGGCAACGCCGTTCCGAGCGAATGTTTACCGGGCGTGAGATTCTACGCATTCGTGACATGACAATCAACGCAGAGGCGGGCGCTCACTTCTTTCGCGGGAGGCGCGGGCGCCCGAAAGGCTCGCGCGTTAACAGCGCAATCCAACATATAATGAGACAAGCTAGTGGCTAGACGCGAAACTCTAGCATTCAACGTCGATGCAATCCGTGACCGGCTATGGCGTCGGACGGCCGTTCCTGATGGATTGCTACAAAAGACGTTTACTCGTCTTGATGAGCAATTGGACGCTACGCGCGTCAAGCATTTCACTGACAAGGGCCGGGTAGTTTCGAAGCGAACCTACGTTGACAATATCGCTAGGTTGCAAGCGATCGACAAGGTTCTCTCAGTTGTTGGTGCCTATCATAAAGAAGCGGAAACGAAGCAGATGGGCACCGCAGTAGCGTTGGAGATCGATCCCCAGACCGGGCGTTACAAGATCATAGTTGGTGCGGCTACCCAAGGCGCCATTGCGCCTCCAGAAAGAGAGGCTGCCGATGAAGTGATAATTCAAGAACAGACAAAACCCAAGGTGGGCATGCTTGCGGTGATTCGTGACCCTACTGCAAATGTTCTAGACGAGTCACCGCAAGTTATAAACATGCGCACTCGTTTAAAGAGCAAGACCGAATTGTATCGAGATATGTTCAAGGATGAATAGTGGACACCCCATACGGGAGGTTGATGTGGGCATCAACCCTGCGACGCGCAGCTGCGTTAGAGGCTTGGCTAGTGTTACACAACACCCATTACCCTGGACCGCATGTGGACATGACGATCCAAGACCCTTTTACGCAGACTGCGCGTTGCAGTTGTGGCGCGTTGGCGACTTTTACGATTATCGTGTCGATGGATGTGAAGGTTAAGCCGAAGTGAGCGAACGCTACTTCTTCAACGCTCGAAGTTATCAGAAGAAGATGCGCGAAGCGCGAAAGGCGGGGTGCAGACGCTTTTTGTGTTTGTGGCACCGCCGCGCTGGCAAAGACAGAAATGGCGCAACCTTCTGCCTCGAAGAGATGTTGTTGCGTCCGGGCGTCTACTTCCACATATTCCCGGCCCTAAACCAAGGTCGCCGCGACTTTTGGAACAACCAAGTAGAGATTGTCAATGAGCACGGCCGGACCGTTACCATAAACATGGTCGACGCTTGTTTCCCTCCGGAGATTGTCAAACGCAAGATTAACGATGAGATGATCGTAGAATTGCGTGCAGAGGCCGGCGGTGGCATGTATCAGATAATGGGTGCGGACGATGACGAAGCTGTTGCTCGCTTGCGTGGTCCTAATCCTTTTGGCCTTATATTTTCTGAGTGGGCTCACGGCAAAATGATGCCGCGGGCGTGGGAAACCCTCTCTCCAGTGCTAGCTGAGAACAACGGCTGGGCCGCCTTTCTCTATACGCCTCACGGCCAGAATCATGGGCAAGCCCTTTACAACATGGCTTGCAACAACCTCTATAGCGCAGCGTTAAACAGGCTCGGTTGGTTTGTTCAAAAGCTAACTGTTGAGGACACCCGGAGAGATGCATTTGGTGAAAATGGAGGCCCGGTCGTTACCCCAGAGCAGATCCAAGCTGAAATTAAAGAGGGAAAACGCCCTGAGTATATACGAGAAGAATACTGGTGTGATTTCACAGGTTTTGAGCACGGAACCATTTACGGTGATCTCATGCGCGTTGCGGAGAACGAAAACCGGATTTGTGATATCCCGTGTGTATACAATCAGCCCGTAGGCGTTTTGTTTGATCTAGGGACCGGGCAGTCCGATTTGATGGTTATGTGGTTCTACCAGCGTTACAACGGCATGATCCATTTCATCGACTACGTCGAGGGCGCGCAGAAAGACCTAAAGTGGGCCGCCCATGAGATGCGCGAGAAGCGCAACTATCTCTATGGACGCATCGTACTCCCTTGGGACGGGCGCGCGGCCGAGGAATATTTCACACAAATCGGATTTCGCAACGTTCACTTCGTCGAACGCCGCGTTCCAAACGTCCAAGAGTCAATCGAGCAGGTTCGTCGCCAGTTCAACACGTTCCGTTTCGACCGCACTCGCTGCGCCCGCGGCATCGAATGCCTAATCCGCTACGCGCGCAAGTACGATGAGCAACGCCAGATTTTTGAAAAGCCCATCCACGATCAGTATTCGCATGGCGCGGACGCCCTACGAACGGGCGTTGAAGGTGGCTTCGAGCCGTTGACGTTCTCCGGCTTGCCCGAGTATCGCGAGGTCAAAGTGATTACAGAGTTCGATCCGCGTAGCGTGCCAATGGGTGTGATGTAAATGAGTGGCAATGGCGTTCGTAGCTCGCAGCCGGTGCAATCACCATCTAAAAAGGAAGATCCAGAAGTGCAGAAAGCGCGGGCGGAGGCTGAACGCCGTAGGCGGCTATCGCGTGGCTACCGTTCAACAGTTATCGCATCGAACATGTCCGACAAAAGTGATCCTGCTCTAAAGCAGTATTTCGGGAGCTAAACGAAATTGGCAGATTACAACGCGATTAAAGTGGCAGCCGACCAGCTCTTCGCAGCTGCTACGCAGGTGGATGCGTTGACATTGCAGCTTGCTAGTATCCAAGCTTCGTTGACGGCAGCGGAAACTGACAAGGAAGCGGCGCGGGTGGCCCTCGTTGCTGCTTACACGGCAGCATTCCCATGAACGAGAAGTTCTTTATCGATGTAGCATTCAGCCTAAACCACAAGATTGTGTATGGCAGTCAAGAGTTGCCATACTGCCAAGTGTGCGGACAGAACGTAGTACAGATCAACAACTCGCGGCTAAAGTGTAAGAGCGATGGCAGCTAACGGCGCCGAACGCATTGCGTTGTTCAATCGCCGCTCTGCGGAGCGCGGCCAGTTCGACCAGCGTTGGACGCGTATGGCGCCCTTCATCGCGCCAAGCCGTGTTGGCATAAACGGCGCTATGTCAGTAGGAGATAGCCAGGTCCGCGGTGTCTATGATAGTACAACGCTAATGGCCGGTGAACTTATGTCACAGTTTATCGCCGGCCAGGTAATGAATCCCGGCCAGCGTTGGCTTAACTATGTTCCCTATGCTCCTATGGATACAAGGCAAGACAATGATGCAATCATGGAATGGCTCGAAGATTGCCGAGATAGAACCTTGCGACGTCTTGCAACTTCTTTCTTCTATGCGACAGGCACTGAGTGCTTGTTGGATTTTGTTGGATTTGGAACTGGGTGCCTCGTGGGTGAAGAATCCCCGCAACCTGTTAATGCCACAATTAGAGGATTTAGAGGTTTCTATTTCGCGGCTGAAAAGACAGGTAGATTCGTTATTGCAGAAGGGCCGGACGGGCTAATCAATGAGCTTGATCGTGAGCGGTGGATGACTGCGGGGAAGATCGAGGAGCGGTGGGGCGCGAAATCGATGACGCCCGGCCAATTCCCCGAATCTATCCAAAAAGCAATTACGGAGAAGGATCTTGAAAAGCCGTTCCGACTCATCCATTCTATTTACCCCCGGCCCAAATCCGATCAAGGATATGGAGCTAGAGGAATGCCTTGGGCTTCCTGCTGGACAGAGTTCGATTCTAAGACAACTATTTACGAGAGTGGCTACAGAGTTTTCCCTGCCGCTATTCCGCGTTATCAGCAAACACCAGGAGAGGTATTTGGCCGGGGCCGGGGCGACATTGCGTTCCCCGACACCTGGACGCTAAACAGCGCAAAGCGTATGGGCTTGCAGGATTGGGCGTTGAAGATCCAGCCTCCAATCATGCATCACACGGATTCTATTTTTGGGACGATCAAGTTGACGCCAGGGGCGCCGTTGCCAGTGAATACACATGGCCGGGCGATCCGCGATGTTGTACAGCCGTATGAAACGGGCTCCCGGCCAGAGGTCTCGCAGATTAAAGAAGAGGAATTGCGCAAATCAATTCGTCAAATCTTCTTCGTAGATCACATTCTAGCGTTGCTAGAAGTCAACAAATCGGAGATGACGGCTTTCGAGTTTGCCAAAAAGCTAAATCTCCTTTATCAATTGCTCGGTCCCGTGTACGGGCGTACCGAATGGGAGTTACTTTACAGGATTTCCGCGATTTGTTTTGCAACACAAATGGCTGGCGGTGACTTCGCCCCGCCCCCACCACAATTCGATGACTATCTAAATCGATCGAAAGGACAGTTAGCAATTGAATTCGATAATCCAATCGCACGTGCGCAACGTAGCGCGGATGCGGAAGCGCTTGGTATGGTATTTGGAGACCTCGCCCCTCTATCGAATCTTGCACCTGACGCCTTCGACAGGTTCGACTTCGACGAAGTTGTTCTCGGTGTCTCGCGGAACCGTGGCATCCCAGCGAAGTGGATGCGCAACGAAAAGCAACTCGAAACCTTCCGTACTGCGAAAGACGCGGAACTACAAGCGCAAAAGCAGCAGGAGCAAATCGCGCTAGCTGCGGAGTCGGCTGGCAAGGTTGCTCCGTTCATCAAAGCTGCAAAGGAGACAATGCCGGGTGCCGCTTAACACAACTATACAACGTTGGCTCACCTTCATGTGGCGGCCGGCCGTGCCACGGGACATCGCACAAGCCTATGCAATCACCTTCAACTCCTTTCACGGACAAATCGTATTACAACATCTACTCGATAACATTTATTGCAGAACCTCTGAAAGCAGCGATCCAAATGTGGCTCTTGCACACGATGCTCGACGGTCGGTTATTCAATCAATACTCGAAAATATTGACATCGGACAGCGCCCAGCAAAGTACGTAGTCCCACCCCCAGCAACAGTGGAGAGTAACAATGGCTTGGTTTGACGAAGTGGTGCCCGCTGACCTAACTGTGGACGTTGGCGGTAAGGCTACGCCGGCGCGGGAGTTGGAATTTGTAAAGTCACAACCCGACTTTGCAACGTTTTTGAAGTCAGCTGTATCGGCACATCAAGAGGTGGGCGCTCGCATCCCTGTGAAGGTGGACGCGAAGGACACCAAGGCAGTAGAAACGTGGCGCAAGGATCATCTTCCGAAGTTGTACGATGCTGGAATCCTCGCCCGGCCGCCTGCCGATCCTAAAGAATATGATATAAAGCCGCCGGCCGACATACCCGCGGGCTTGGTGTGGAACGAGGAACGGGCGGGGCGGCTAGGTCAATTAGGCATCAAACATGGTTTGACAAAAGCAGCGATGGACGAGCTACGCACGCTCCATCAGGAAGCGTTGTCCGAAGGAATCAAAGCCTTCGACACATCGTACGAAGCTGGCATAGAAGCCATGAAGAAAGAGTTTGGCGACCAAACCGACGCCCGGATGGAGGAAGCCAAACAAGTTATCGGTGTGATCTTCCGCAACGCGGATGGCACTCCAGACATTGAAGCGCGCAAGATGTTTGACGACAGTGGCTTTGCCGATTACCCTGGCATCCTCCGGGTGTTGATGCGGCTAGCGCCATTGATGAAACAGGACAGTTCATATATGGAAGCGTTGAACAAAGAGGGAACGGCTGCGGGTGCTGCGGGTAACGAGCAAGCGAAGATCGAAGCTCGTGAATACTTGCAAGCTATTATGTATGACACGAAGCATCCCGATCATCTTGGTTGGCTTCGTGGTGATCCAGCAGTTAAGAAGAAAGCGGATGATCTCTACGAAAAGGCGTATGGCAAGGGCCAAGTGGAAATCGCATCAACGCCAACGATCCTAGCAGGGACCGGGCGTTAGACTATGCCTTGGACAGCCGTAATGTCCAAGTTCAAGCGTGGGAAGCTCCACTCTGGATCGAAGCATGGTCCAATCGTGAAATCGCGGAAGACAGCAATCGCGATAATGCTGTCCGAAAAACGTGCCGCCGCGCACGGTAAAAAGGAGTATAAGTGATGGCAGACGAGCCGAAGGATCAGGACACCAAAGGGCGCACGTTCGATGGTGAAAACACCGTGCGTGGTGTCAGCGTGAACCACCCGGCCATCGTCGACGCGATCCAAAACGCACATTCGCGTGGCTATAGCCAGGATCGTATCGTAGAAATGGTCGGGATGCCCGGCGAAGTCGTTGCCAAACACATTCGTGATTACGAAGCGAGGAAGCGTTAACGCATAAGGTGGGTAACGTTGCATCGACGTCCACCGAGCGAAGCGATGCCGGAAACGGCCCGAATGCCGCAGGCTAGGGTCCGCATTGTGCGGGGAACCCGGCCGCTGGGTGATCGCCACCAGCGAGAATAAACAATGAGCGTAACTGCTGACCAAACATGGGTTCCGCGGTTCCACGACATGCTCCTGTTGACCTATCAACAGGAAGGATCGATGTTGGAGAAGTATCTCGATCCGGGCATGGTTCACCGTAACGTTTCTGGTGCGATCGATCATTTCGATCGGCTGGGCAACGTTATGGCGAATGACGTTGTTTCACCTTTTGCCCCGATGCAGGTGCTCAATCCTGAGCATTCGCGCCGGGCGTGCACGTTGGTCTCGTCCGATGCCGCAGTCCTAGTGTCTGACGAGAACTCGCTTCGTGCGATGATCGAACCGCGTAACGGCTATACGCGTACTATCGTGTACGCCATCGGCCGACGCGCGGACAAGCACATTATCGACGGCTTGCTCGGTAGTGTGCAGGTCGCGGCTGTCGCTGCGGGCACGGGCGTCATCACCTACACGTCGTTGGCGCTGCCTTCGGCACGTCGCAAGAACATCGGTGGTTCGACAGCGTGGGCGTTGGTTGACATTATCGGTGCCAACGAACTGTTGTCGAAGTCAGGTGTTCCACAAGGGCTTGGCGAGCGTATCACGTTGTACTCGCCCGGCCAGGTTCGCGATCTAATGGCGATCACGCAGGCATCATCGTCAGACTTCACAAAGAACCAAATCCACGATCGCGGCACGATCAATGGACTCGTGTGGGAAGGTTTCACATGGGTTGAAATCCCAGACGTCGTGTCAACCGATGGTACGACAGTGCTGGGCCGGATGCTGCCTTTGGGTAGTGCCGGTGCGGGCGCGCGTGTTGTCGTTCACTTCCACAAGTCGGCACTCGGCCTTGCTATTGGCCGTCCGGCCGGCCCTCCAACAATCGATGTGCGTGTTGACCTCCAGTCCCGGCCTATCCAGGTACGTCAGGCGATGATGATGGCGCCTTGCCGTGTCTGGGAAGGTGGCGTTGTCTCTAACGACGTGAAAGAAAACTAAGGGAAAGGAGGAAAACGACAATGTCAGCTGTCCTTCGTGACACTGCGGGTTACGCGAGCGCGTGGGTCAACAAGTATCTACAAGATGCTCGTAACGTCTACGCGCGTCAGGTTGCGATTCCGTTCGAGTTGATCGGGCTCTCGCCAGCGACCATCGCCGATACCTACAACATTTGTCGCCTGCCGGCAAATGCTGCTGTAGTTGGCCTGTTCGCAATCACTGACGGACTCGGAACATCGGTGACAATCGCACTCGGCGATGCTGGTTCGGCCGCGCGTTACTTGGCGGCAACGTCGTTTGCAACGACCGGGCTGTCGGTAACGGGCCTGGCGGTAGGTGCCTACAACTATCGCCCGGCCGCGGAAACAATCGTCGTCGCGGTAGATGCGGGCGCGGCAATCACCGTTGGCAAGATCCTAAAGGGTCATTTCACGGTGTTGCCAGTCGCCTAAATGGCTAACTTCAACATGCCAGGAATGGGCACATATGGAAGCTCCTGGCAGGCTCACGGTTATAGTGGCAATGGCAACGTCGCTAGTCTAATAGACAGCGCAAAGGGCCAGGCCGCTATAATCGTGGGCAGTGCCCACTCTTGTTTCCTCGATCTCGATGAGATACGCCCGGCCTTCCCAACTGCCTTGATCTTCGCGGTCAACGACGTTGGCATGTTCCTCCCACATGTTGACCACTGGTGTTCGTTGCACGCGCCCAACCTCGAAACATGGCGTTGGGTCCGCTACATCCATCCTAAACACGAAACTAAGATCAGTTTCCATTCCTATAACATTCGGCCAAAGCTTTTAGATGAGAATCCGAACTGGTTTGATTGGGATAAGCTAAATCCGCTATTCGCTTTGTCAGGCTATTTCGCAATGCAAATTGCATGGATCATGGGTTGCGCTCCGATTATCCTGACCGGGTGTCCGGGTAGTCCTTGTCGCCGCTTTTTCGAGGGCCACGGCATCAACTACTCTCCGCACGGAGAACCCGGCATTCGCAATCAAGTCATTTCAGAGATGAATCGTTTGCCAGAATTCCGTCACGTAGTCCGTAGCATGTCGGGATGGACACGCGAGTTCTTCAACGATAGACAAGGGAGAGCGACATGGCAGCTTTTAGCACGGTAGCAGCAGCTGACGCAAGGGCGATTGCCAAAGGCCCGGCCGGTGACAACACTTGGGTTTACGCGCATGGTGGAGTCACACAAGCTGGAGTTATCTGCGTCCGAGTTATACGTTTCATGACCGCTGCGTTCTCGCAGGGCGCTTGGGTCGAGATCACTGACGATGGCACAACGTAGTCTTCCAGTCCTTCGTCTCGAAGGTGAGTGCAATCGTTGTGGGCAATGCTGTACGGCTGTGAAAAACGGAATGCAGTTGCATTGCCACAACCTTCGAATCGACGACGTTATCGGAATACCGGGCGCCACCTATTGCAAGGCATGGGAGATACGCTATCCGGGCATGTCAATTATGATGCTACGGCCGGACGGCGTTCTCGAAGCAATGGGCATGTGCTTGCATGGGTGCCCGGCCGATGACATAAACATATCACAATGGATCGGCAAGGGCTGCTCCCTACGGATCGCAAAGGACTAGCGAAATGTCAGACGAAGCAATTAGCGGCGTAGGAAGTGGCGGCCCGGTCCCATTCAAAGTCGATAAGGACGGGAGTCTGCACAATTGGCCATACACCAAAATGGCCTACGGTGAATCGAATGTGCAGACACATATAACTGAAGCTAATGGCTTACCTGTGAAAGTAACTCAACTAAATGCTACTGCAGTAGTTAGTGGAGTCGTGACAGTGGCAACTGGTTCTGAAGCCGCTTTATCAGTTTCTGTTGTGGCACGCCGATTTCGTATACGCGCCTTGCCGACAAACGATCCAACTGCTAGGGTGGACATTGGCACTACGGGACTAACTTTGAACAACGGCTTGGGCTTGCGTCCGGGCGATTGGATCGAAGACTTGCAGGTTGCTAATTTGAATGTGATTCACGCGATAGCTAGTGTCGCCGCGCAGAAGCTTGAATACTTCGGGGAGGTGTAAGCAAAATGAAAAAGCTGATTCTCGCACTAACACTAGCACTATTTCTAGTTCCGACTAGCGTAGTTGCCCAATCGGTAAATGTTCATTACGGTAATGGCACTCCTCTAATCGGAGGCGCGGATAACTCTACTAATGCAACTGCCAAGACGCCTGTATTGCCGTGTGTTGCGGTATCTAGCGCGCCATCTCTTACTAACACAAACCAGAATCCCTGTTACATTGACCTGCAAGGGAACATGTTTGTAACGCTTCGTGAGGTTGGCAAAACACTCCGTCGAGTAAAGACAGCTAGCGGTGCTAACCAAGATGCTACTCAGGTTGGGACGGGCGCCAAGATTCTTTATCATGCTAGCTGTACTAATAGCAATGCTAGCACGCCGGCCTGGGCTCATTTGTACAATGTAGCTTCTCCTACGTCAGCTAGTTCACCAATCGTAACTCTCTACCTGCCGGCCAACGCAGGAAATTCGTACATGCCTAGCGTCGATGGTGGAAGTTTCGCAACTGCACTATCGGTTCGCTTCGTAACTACTAGTGCTGACAATAGTACGACAGCTATGGCAGCAGCAGAAGGAATCTGCAATTTCACGACTAACGACTGAGAATCAATGTACACATTAGAGACACGCAGATTAGTAGGCCGGGCGCTAGCACCAGCGTTGACACGCGAGCAGATTAGCAAGCTGGCACCCACAATCATTTCTAAGCCAGTTCCCTATGTGAGTGAGCGACAACTGCGGCACAACGACCCTACTTTGTGGGATCTAGCTCGCATGACTCCATTGCAGCGTTGGCGGCGTTTTAACACGGAACGACTGCTGGAACCAGAGCCAGGAAGCGGTATCGTTCGTCGTGGAGAAGTGTCCTTGCCCTGGCGTCAATATGTGACACAAGCAGCTAGGGGACGGGTGTCGCCCGCCCTTCGTGTACACGCTATTACTGAGCTTTACGAACACACAATCGCCCCATGCGAGCATCACACGACTGTACCAGTCGGAGAAGAATCGGTTACATGGAAAGAAATAAAGCAACGTTTCCTTAGTACAAAGACTAAATATATTCCGCAAGCTACACATCTACATGAAATTACATTGCGCGAAATCGATCAGATGATCGAATGGCGCTGCAAGAAGTGTGACCAATCAGGCTTCGAAGATTATACCCTAGATACACTGGCAGCAACTACTCATCTAGTATGGCACGGTTGTATACGTTGTGCAATAGAGAAGCGGGCGTGGCTTGATCGTAGAACTTTCCTACGTTGGGGGCTGGGCGCGGGTCTTGGCTACGCTGCTTGGATCTCCAATTTCGATGGTTGGATTCCGATACCTTTCGTACCACCCGCCCGTGCCGTAGCTGACACATTCTATGTCGCGACAACCGGAAGTGATACTACGGGCAATGGCTCTAGTGCGCTGCCTTGGCGTACCTACGAAAAAGCGCGTACGCAGATGGTTGCTAACGATGGTGATGTGGTACTTGGCCGGACGGGCGATTATGCCGAAAGCTTTAACGTTACTCATCAATTTCCGGCAAGTACATCGTTTGCGGTTGCTACGATTGTGGGTGCTGATTCTGGACACATTCCGGTAATCAAACCACCTACTGATCCAGCTTTTCATCATACTGGTAGCGCTCGACAATATATCATAATTCGGCAACTGACTTTCGATTTTTTGAGTGGAGCCAAGGGTGCTTATGTTGGCACCGTATCTACTGCTGGTAACTTGTCTACGGCTGCTCATCACAATCGATTCGATCGGTGTACCGGCCATCACAACAACTTAGGAAATGGCATTTTTGTTGTATCAGGCGGGCATCATCACGAGTTTATACGTTGTGTTGGTCACGATTATACCTACACTGCGTCACCCGGCGCTTCGCATTGTGTATATCCGGCTGGGGCAGACAATCTCATAGAAGGCTGCGAAGCCTACCTCGGTACGGGCTATTTAGCTCATCTTTTTAGTGATGACGCAATAGAGAGTACAGATCGTAGCGTAGTTCGTTCAAATTTGATGCATAACACGAACGGGCGAGGTATTCTAGTTCAACCATCAGCTGGAATTTCTGGAGCTGATATCTTAATTTACAATAACATAGCTTGGGGTTGTGGGGGTACTGGTTTTGCGGGTGGAGGGGCGCTCAAGCTCCGGCGTGCGCCAACTAATGTAGGTATTTACAATAACACTGTTGTTGACAATCCTCAAGGCGGTATCGTTATAGGCGTATCTGGAGAAACGGTGCCTTCCGGAACACGTCTACGTAACAACATTAGTTATGGAAATACGACTTTCCAATTCAACGATTTTGGTACGAGTACAGATGTTACGGGTAGTACAAATTCTTGGCAAATTGGTGGTTATAATCCAAACTTCGTCAACCAGGCCGGGCGAGATTTTCATTTGACAATTAATAGCGTAAGCTCAATAAATGCTGGAGAGAGTCAAGCTACGCAGTTAAATAGTGGAACATTTCCATCCTCACCAATCGATTACGATGGTACTGTCCGACCGCAAGGGCCGGGTTGGGAGCTTGGTACTTACGAATTTATTGCTAATCCACCCGAACTACCCGGTCCACCTTGGCATCGCGGGAGATTGCGGCGATGAAGCGACTACTAGCAGCACTCCTACTTACACTGTTGCCGAGCACTTGTTATGCGGCAATCGCTTTTGATGTAGTCAACATCGGAGCGGCTGGTACAGGAAACCTTTCTTGGACGCATACACCATCTGGCACCCCTCGCGGTGTCCTTATTCTCTGTGCTGTGTTCAGTAGTACTGCGAACGAAATCGGAGCGGGTTCCAACGTCACATATGGTGGTGTTGCTACTACGATTGTTTCCGGATCGCCTGTTATAAAAAGTAGCGGTGAGACGGGTAGTGTGTATGGTTATTTCTTGGGTGCTAGTGTACCGACGGGCGCTCAAACCGTATCCGTAACGGTAAGCGGGGCGTCGACAAAACGTTGCAGTTCGATCACCGTCACTGCCAGTACGGATACTTCAGTGGAGGATACCGATACTATTAGCAGTGATTCATTAGACGATCCTGGTGGTACACTGACAACTACAGTCGATACGTTTATAGCAGCAGTCATGATTTTCGGCGATGTGACTCTCGGAAACGTTGCGCCTATAGCTGGTTACACTGATCCACTGGAAAGTAACCCTTGTTGTGCAGAGTTGATAAGCTTGATTAGGCGTACTTCGATCGCTAGTAGTGGAAGTGTTAGCTACGGCTGGACTACTAGTGCAGCGGATGATACTATAGCAATAGCTGTAGCTATACGAGAGGGCGTGGCTGGAAGTGTTGGCTCTCCTGGTGTTGGCTGGGCAATCGGAGGATTTCCACATTAATGGCTAGCGAAACCGATTTCCTTAATGATGCACTCGGAATGGTGGGCGTTAGTGAGTCGATTACGGGAATCGACCAAGGTACGATAAACGCAAACTGGTGCAAACGGTTTTGGCCGCCCCTCCGTCGGGGAATGTTGCGAATGCATCGTTGGAAATTCGCTGAAACTCGTGCTGTATTGGTACAAAACGTTACCGTACCTATCTTTGAATTTTCCTATGCTTACAAACTACCCCGCGACCTCGTCGCTATTCGCGATTACAATGGCAACGCTGTCAATCTTCAGATGACTCAGTTCGGTTGGATGGCTTGGACCGGGTACTACAAGGTCGAGGGCGACAATATCTACACCAACGATGGTGAGGTTCGCCTGGTGTATACACGCGATAGCACAAACCCGGACGAATGGGACGGGTTGTTCTATCAAGCAGCTGTATCGTGGTTGGCTAGCAAGCTGGCTATGCCGATTCGTAAAGATCCTGGCTTATCGCGGGCGTTGTTCCAAGATGGTTATGGCGCTTTACTGCCATTGGCACTGGCACTCGACGGGCAAGAGGGTACACAGATTGCGTACCAAGCAGATGATTTGATCTGGGGCCGGGAATAGATGCCTTCGCGTAAGCCAATTTTGACAAATTTCTCGAAAGGCGAGGCTTCGCCATTAATCGAGGGGCGCCCGGATCTAGCTGGCTACTTCGAAATGATGAAAGTTGCCGAAAATTTCCTAATGTTGCGACAGGGCGGTGTCACTCGAAGGCCCGGCCTTCGCTTTGTCGGCGAAGTCAAGGACCATACTCGCGATACAATCATAATTCCGTTTGAAGCGAGCATGGATGATGCTTACATTCTCGAAATGGGTCACAACTATGCGCGCATCTACAAAGGTAATTCACGAATTGCAGGTGTCGAGCTAGCAACACCCTATAACGAAGCCCTGCTTCGCGAAATTCATACGACGCAATCGGTCGATGTGATGTGGTTATTCAATGAAAATATCCCTCAACACAAGCTTTCACGAATTTCCGATACCAATTGGAGCTTACTTCCAATCCGTTACAACGCCCCTCCCTCATTCGAAGCTGATACTGATATATCCGGAGGTGCAACGCTAACGCCAGGCGCCGTTACTGGTACAACTGTTATCTTTCACGCTAGTGCGGCGGTATTCATCGCGGGTGACGTAGGCCGGCTCGTCATCTACGGTAGTAGCCGTGCCATTATCACAAGCCTAGGCGCGAGCGCGGGCGACACCGGCGATCCAAACGACGATGTTCGCGCCGATATTCTCGATGATTTTCCTAATACTGATGCTATCGCATCTGGATCGTGGTTTCTACGAGGATCGCCACAAGCTACGCTTGATCCTGATAAGAAAGAGCCAGTAGGCTCGTTGGTAAACCTAGTTGCGAGTGTTAGTGCGTTCCGGGCGGCCGATATTGGCAAATTTATCAAGGTTTACGCCGGCTTGCTCAAAATCAAAACTGTTACTGATCCTACACATGCAACTTCAGAGTTGCTATCTGTGATGACTGGAACCGATAGTGCTAACCCATCGGCAGCGCCGGCCGGGGCTTGGTCATTGGAGATTCCATCGTGGTCCGCTACTGCTGGCTATCCACATACAGGCGAATTCTACCAAGGCCGGCTGGCGCAAGCGGCTACGCCTACCCAAAAGACGACGTTCTGGCTATCTGCAAGCGATGACTTCGACAACTACGCGATTGGCCTCGAAGCCGACAAAGCTATCGAGTATACGATGGCAACGCGCGGCCTGAATATCATTCAATGGATCGCTGACAACATTGATATGTTTGTCGGGACGGGCGGTTCCGAACATCGCGTTACTGGCGGTAAGTCAGACGAGCCTTTGGGTGGCGACGTTATCCCATTGGTCACTGCGATTACTAAGCATGGCTCCATGCACATCCAACCTACGGTTATCTCACGTCGCGTTATCTTTGTCGAGAGGGGCGGGCGCGAGATTTTCTCCATTGCTTTTAGCTTGGAAGAGGATGGCTACGATGCTTTGGAGCTAACAGGGGCATCCGAGCATATAACCGAAGGTGGCGTACGCCCAGGCCCAATTGCCTATCAAAAGCGTATGCATCCGCGCATCTACTTCGTGCGCAACGATGGTACATTGATTGTTTTGACTTTCTTTCACCATGAAAAGGTGATCGGTTTTACTCGTTTAGTCACTAATGGAACATTTGAGTCAGTAGCTTGTATTCCCGGATCGGGCGCTCATTCCGAGCATGACCATGTTTGGGTCGTTGTAAAGCGCATTGTCAATGGCGAAGCCAAACGCTATATTGAATTGTTCGAGGAAGATGCTGAGGAGTTGGCCGCCCGGCCTTGGACTTCATGTCAAACGGATAGCGCCCGTGTCTACGACTTGGCGGGCACTCCGACAACGGTACTAGGCAATTTGAACCATCTCGAAGGAATGGAAGTTGACGTCATAACCGATGGAAGCTATCGTGGCACTAGCTTCGTAACCAACGGTGAAGTGCAATTGCTAGAGCCTGCTTCGCAGACTGCGGAGGTTGGCTTACACTACGATAGTACGTTAACAACGATGCGGCCGGCCTTTCCTAACGATATGGTTGAGGGGCAAACCCGGTCTTGGATTAAGTGTTGGGCACGGCTGTTCGAGACTGTGGGTGGCGAGATTAACGATCATCCAATCGAGTACCCTCCGACACCCGATCGGATCGTTACCTAATGCAACCCTATTTCACATTCTTTTTCGGTGCAGTTGCAGTAGCGCCCGGCCCTCCGACCGGCCCTCCTTCGTCCAATCCGGAGCTTCTTCCCGATGGTGTGTTGTTTGTTGCAGAAGAGGTGTTAACAGAAGTTGTCCCAATGTTCACGGGCGATGCTCCTGTATACCATACTGATCCAAACACAGAGGGGCGTATCACAATTCGCCAAACGCAACCCTATCCTATGACAGTGCTCGCCTTGTTTGGTGAATTGGAATTTGGGGAATTCTCATGAAAACACCAACTGTGGTTCCGTTTCTAGAGGAACATCTAGATGGTTTCGTGGGAGTCGGTCTTGAGCTTGGATGGCATCGCAACCATATTGGGCCTGCTTTCACTGCTATGGTTGACGACAAGACTATTGGCGCGGCGGGAGTGACTGTTATATGGCCGGGCGTCGGACATGCCTGGACTGTCCTGGGCAGCGAGATTATCCTCCGCTACCGCGTCTGGATGACTCGCACAATCCGGCGTTGTCTACGCGACATTATCCGCGCACATCAACTTCATCGAGTCGAAGCTATTGTTCTCGCTAATGAGTTGCAACATCGTCGCTGGATCGAAGTATTTGGTTTTGAACCCGAAGGGACGGCGCATGAATTCACTACGGATCGTCAAGATGTTGTGCGCTACGAGCTTGTTGTTAATAGTCCGGAAATTAGTGTGCGCGAAGAAGATGGAGAAACCCGTTGCGAAGCGGTTGTCAGTGGTCAAGTCATCGGCCATGTTTCCCATCGCCTCGATCCCGAGGGGAACGCCTATGGTACTGGTGCAGAGGTGGTGACCTCCTATCGAGGAAAGGGATTGATGTTGCGTCTACATCAGGCGCGGCTGTTAGCGGCCGCCCGGCAAGGCGCTAAATGTTTCGTTATCGTGAATGATGTTCACCATGCAGCGGTGATTCATGTTGCAGAAAAGTGTGGAGCAACTAAATGCGTGAACGCGCTTGGAACGACTTGGGTTACGCCCCTGGTACCCTTCGAGGAAATTGCTGCTATCGTAGCTGCCCGTCGTTCGGATTAACTGACGACCGGGCGCGGCATTTAGTAGTTGCGGGAGTTGTCGCCGCAGTTCTAGCAGTAGTGGCAGCGGGCGTCGGTACTTATGTAGCTGTGCAGCAAAGCAACGCGCAAGCAGAGGAAGCAAATGCAATCCGCAAGCAAAAAGAGGAGGAGGCGAAGCAGGCACGTGAATCGGCGCTTTACCAAGAACAGCAGCTACGTCGCAAACAGCAGTTGTTGCTCGGCAAACAACAGGCGATTACGGCAGCGGCCGGCGTTGACCTAACACAAGGCACTCCGTTGTATGCTGAACTGGATTTCGCGCAGCAAGCAGAGATGGAAGCACTAAACGTGCGTAGGACTGGAAAGATCGAAGAATCGTCGCGGGCGTTTGAGGCACGCATCGCGAAGTTCCGCCGTGACACCGCCCGCGGCGCGATCCCGTTTGAAATCGCGGGAGGGGTGTTGTCAGCTGCTAGTAGCGCGACTTCGGCTTACTATGGTTATAAGTACGGTGGTAGCACGCGCTACAACGCGCCTAGTGGTGGTGGCGTTTAATGCCTAAAATCCAACAGTACACTGCTACCGAAGCCCCAGCCGTTGCTAACGCCCCGTCGCGCTATGGCGGTTCCGCCGCGGGCTTTGAGGAAGCGCAAGCTGTCGCACACCAAGCACAACGCGAGTTTGGGGCGTTCGCCAATGTCCAATTCACCCTCCAACATCAGGTCGATGACTTACAGTTTACGACGATGGAGGGGCAATATAAAGCAGGGATTGATGAGATTCATCAGGATCTAGAACGCGATCCCATATTGCGCCAGCAACCTGGCCTCTACGAGCGGGCGTTCGTAGAACGACGGGCAAAGCTCGTCAACGACGTGTTGGCCCAGCCCGGCATCGGCGATCGCGCTAAGAATGCATTTGGCAACTACCTCGGAGTTGTTGAGCCGAAGGAATTCATTAATGCGAGGGGCCGGGGGCTCAAGCTAGTCGCCGATAGCACGGTGGCTGGCCTCCAAGTCGCAAAGGAAACCTTGTCGACGCAAGCTGGAACTGTCGCTCCTGATGCAGTAAACGCTCAGGGCGAGAATATTCAACAGCACGCCATTAAACGATGGCAGCAATTGCTTGACGATGCTTACAAGACAGGGTTCTTAAAGGAAGAGGCATACGCAAGGGAAAGGACTGATTTCCATCAGCAGTTTTTACTCAAGAACGCTAGCTACTATGCAACTACTAATCCGTGGAAGTTCAATGAGCTAAACGAGAAACAGGCTTGGGCGGGCGCAGATCAGGAGAAGCTAGCGAAGATCGCAGAAGGCGCAAATCAGCGTATCGCGTCTAGCGATCGCAATTGGGAGCAAGCACATAACCAAGCAAAGGCTTATATGCTTCAATGGGCGGTGAGTGCGATCAATCGTAAGGAAATCTCGTATAGCTTTATCAAAGACGTAGCCGAAGGGCGCTTTCCTATGATCGATGCTACGCATGCGCCCGCTCTATTACACGCTTTGGAGAATCCAGTAGTCGGTGATACTGCGGTGCGGGCGATCATGGATCCCTACTATCGTCGAGATAAGACAGATCTTGGCGTTTGGAAGGAATCGATTGACAATGCTCGTCAGCAACTCGATGCCTACGTAACCAATGGAGGGCATTATTCCAAGGAATATTCGAAAGCCTTGGAGCATCTATCGAGCGAGGAAAAGGAGCTTAGTACAGCTAAGCGTACAGATGCTAACGCAAAATATACGGCTGACGTCACCCGGCCCCGTTCTGATGTATCGTTTGCACAAGGTCAGTTGCATGAAAAAGAGCGGGCGGTACGTCAGGGCTACGATGCTCGGATGAAGCCATTACTTCCGATGATGCGTTCGGTTACACCGAATGTCAAGGAAAAAGAGGTCGGGCAGTTGTTGGAGCGGCTACGTCAGAATCCGGGCGCCGATCCTCAACAACTTCTAGACAACTTTTTCAAACAAAAGGAAGATGCTCGCAAAGCGCGGCAGCCTACTCAACAAGAAAAAGATTTTGAGACTCTTAGACGCGGGAGACGATAGTGGCATCTGAATTCGAAGACGCGTTGCGTCGCACTACTGTCGAGCAAATCAATAATGCCTATCACAACCAAGATATGGACGCGGGCGAGCGCAATTGGATGCTTCGCGAGAAGGCGCGGGTGACACTTAAAGATTCGATTTCTCGCGAAGGATCGATGGGCGCAGCTTGGGAGATTGCGAAAGAGGAGTTTTCAAAAGGTTGGGATGAGCTTCGTCAAGCGTCTTCTGGCGAAGACAAAGGCATAGTTTGGAACAACGTTAGATCGTTGCTTGGCGCAATGCGTATGTGGGGATCGCTCACGCATGGTGCGGGTAGCGTACTTGGTATGAATGTAGAGGAAGGGGCAATTGCGGCCGGGTTGTCGCCCGGCCTAGCTCGTACATTGAATTCGATTGCGTGGTTCGGAGTTCAAATTGTGCCGGTCGGGGCGGGCGCTCAAGTTGTCGGGAGGGGCGTGCGTGGCGCGGCTGTTGCCGCATCGAAGCTAGCTGGAAAAGAGGCGCCCGGCCTTTCCAAAGCAGTTGTTAAAGAGATCGATGAAATGGCCGCTGTTGCAGATGGCCTTGCGATGGACGGCGTTAAAAATGCTCATGAAGTGATTGAAACATCGGCGCGGGTGGCCGGGCAAACTGAGGTTGCAGATGGGTTGAAGCAAATTCGCGAAGTATCAGAAAAAGTAGCTATGCCAGTAGCACAAGCTGCCAAGTCCCCGGCCAAAGCCTTCTCCGATTCTGTAGTAGAACACCTAAACACAACAGCCGGCCTCTCCGACCGTGCCGTTCGCGACGCTATAGAGCCGTTGATGCGGAAATTCGGTATTTCACGTAGAGATATAAATTCGATGCGTGGAATCGCGGGTCGCAAGGTGATGGGTCCGAGGAATTTCTATGCAAATCTTAAAGCTCTGGAAGAACATGGCGCGCAGCTTTCGCAACTTGCGAAGGAAGCTACTAAGGAAGGCGCTACTCTCGCGGACCAGACCGCCTTTATGCAATATGCGACTGGCTTATTCACTAACTCTACAGATCGCACGGTTCTTACTAAAGCATTCCAAGACTTATTGATCCATTGGGACCCGACCAACGTTGCGAAGGGCGACTTCGCAGCGGCGATCAAGACATTCGCAGGAGATATGGCACAGCTTTCGGCCAGGCAAGCGGCTAAGTTCACACTCAATAACCAACAGGGTTTCCTATCACTCAACGCGAATTGGTGGGGCATCGCTAAGGAAGGTTGGCAGAACCTATTGTTGCCAGCATCGTGGGTACCTGCGGCTGTTAGCAATACTATTTCTACATCGATGGCGATCGCTACGCGCGCAGCTGGCGGTGATCCGCGCGGTGCGGTTTATTACACACAAGGCATGAAACTAGCAATTGGTGATGCGCTACGCGCAGGTTGGATAGAAGGTTTTGTCAAATCGCAAGGGCGTAACGTTATCCCTGGATGGACCGGGCAGGGCGTCAACGCGCAACGCGATTCGTTGATTGCAGCCGATGCTTTTGCTAAAACGATAATGAAGAAGGGTTATCTCTACGCAGAAGCGATGTACCAAGCACACCAACGCGGGGTAACTAATGTTGGTGGCTTTGTTAACCAATTTGTGAACAATCCACCAATACCGATTTTGAATAAGGCGATCGAAATAGCGGATAAGGGTACTTTTAACAATGATCTTGGACGTATGGGCCAGCGATTGACCGGGTTCTTGCAGGACGCGGGTGGTGGTGCGGGCTCTCTTTACTATACCTTCGTCAAATCCGCAATCAATCTTGGCAAATATTCTTGGACGTACACGCCCGGCCTTCAACTTATCTCTCGTCAGCTATGGCGTGATCTCGCCTCTGGTGGTACAGCCGCAACTGATGCAATGGGCCGGCTGACTATCGGTAGCTTAATGGGCATGTTCGCATTCGAAATGGCTAAAAACGGTAACATAACTGGCTCAGGCCCGGCCGATCCTGCACTGCGTAAAGCGTGGCAAGCTACACACGAGCCGTTCTCCGTTGGTTGGGAGGGTGGTCCTTGGATTTCGTTCCAAAACGTGATGCCCTTGCAACAGGTAATGGGCTTTGTCGCAGAAGTAGCAGAGATCCACGATCAATTAGATGATTTCACAAAGGAGCAAGCCGGGCTCGCGATAGCAATGTCGTTTATGCATAACTTCGGTGAGTATACGTTATGGCGACAGCTAGCTGACATGGTAGAAACCGTGCGTGGTATGGAGCGCGGGCAAGCCTTTACGAAGAAGGGCATGCAAACGATTCTAGGACCGGCGATTACTGCAACTACATTGGGGCCGGGCGTCTCGCGTATGGCTAAGGTATTTGATCCTGTTGCACGCGACGCCCGGACCTTGACTGAGATGTGGAAAGCACGTATTCCCGGCTATAGCAAAACAGTAGCACCATTGCGTGACGGCTTTGGTGATCCAGTTATTCCGCCGACAACGCCTGGTACACCGTGGTTCGGCTATTTCCTTTCACCTATTATCCCAAAGATGCAGCCTGAGGAAACCGATCCAGTTAAAAAGGAGGCTTACCGGCTTAAGATTCATCTTCCGTATTTCTCCGATCATATCGGGCAAGGTGAGCTTGCGGTTGATCCGGAAACGGGTGAGCCACAAGATCAAGCGGATGTGATACCGGCCTTGCTGGGTGCTCAACGTTCAATTGCTATCAAAAGCGATGACCGCGAACGTTGGCAACAAATCTATCGCAACGTTATCCGTGGTGAGACTGAGGAGAATCCAGGGCTCAAAGGATTGATGGCTAGCGAAGGCTACAATACCGATCCTGAAACAGGTACTCCTACAACTGACGCTTACAAGCGTGAATTGTTCCAAGGATTCGTTAATAATGCGAAGAAGACAGCTGCACAAGCGTTGCTTGTGGAACGGCCACATCTGATGGAGCAAAATATTGTTAACCAATATCAGGAAGTCATGCCAAAGCGGCCGGCCGAAGTTCGTCCCGAGCTAATGCAACAACAAACAGAAGCAATCGATTCGTTCCGCGAATTGCAGCCAGAAGCGCAGGAAAACTTGTTGCAATGGGGTATTTTGGAACCGGACAAACCATACAAAAAGCCTAGTGTCAACATTCTCGGAATCGAAGCGTTAACAAGCCGTGGCTACGAACCCGTAAATCCGCAAACTGGACAGGTGGGCCGATAGATGATCGTCAACGACACTCCCCCACGCAACGAATACAACGCTGTTGGCATTGCCGACTCGTTTGCCTATTCCTTCGGCATTGTCGATGCTACGCATATCGAGGTTACTGTTAACGGAACTATTGTTAGTAACTACGTAGTCACGGGCGTCGGTAGTGAGTTCGGTGGAACGGTGTTATTCGACGCCCCTCCAACTGGCGTTGTATTGATCTATCGGAAGCAGCCGATCTCCGCAACCTCTCGTTACTATAACAACGAAGGGTTCCCCGCTACACGCATCGAAACTGATTTCGCTCGTCAAGCGATGATTTCGCAGATGCTATCGGAGCAGATAGGCCGGGCACTACTATTCGACAAGCGCAGCTTGTTCAACGTTTCATCGATGACCGATCCCGACGCCACAGGGAAATTCCTCTACGTCGTCAGCCTCGATCCATTGATTCTGGGATGGGGAACGTTGGAGGCTAATGGCACTATCGCAGTGCCGTTGAGCTTCGGTGACGGTGGCACTGGTGGTAGTTTTGCAGGGCGTGATGATCTTTCCATTACTCTTGGCCTAGCTCGTTCAGTTCAAGTTGCAATTACTCCTTTCGGAGGTAGTCTAGCACTCCCAGATCCTCTAAACGCAAACAGTATCAAAGTTCAGGATGGTGATTTCTCGCAAATCTCCACTTCGGGTGTGCCTATCGGTACGGTTCTCGTGTTGCACTATGAAGTTGGTAGTAATATCATCACCAATAGTGCGTCTCTTCGTCTTGAAGGGGCGGCTAACTACACAACGGCGGCGGGTGACAAGAGCATCTTCTATCTACTAGATACTACGTGGTACGAATTGTTGCGGATTCCAAATCACGTAGCGGGCAACGCTACTAAGTTCCGTCGCGGTGACGGCACCTGGCAGGCGCTAGCCGTGCAGTACAACCCGGCCGGCATTATCCAAGGGCTTCGCCTCTCGAACAATGTCAGTGACCTAGATAATGATATTGATATTGCGGCCGGCGATGCCTTCTCCGATGATGCCGATCCAACGCTACGCGTATCGATGGCTCTTGCTGCAACGATGACGAAACAGCTTGACGCTACTTGGGCGGCTGGCACGAACGCCGGAGGCCGGGTTAGTGGACAAGCCTTAGCCGATGGTCCATGGCACGTATTCTTGTTCCGCCGTTCTGGCGGTGCCTACGATGTTTGCTTCTCCAACTCGTTGACGTTTACAACGCCAGATAGCGGAACCAATCGCATCCGCATCGGCTCCATCGTTCGTACTGCGAACATTAGAAAGTTTATCCAACGCGGGCGTCGCTTTTACTACGAACCAATCTCACTCGACTTCGATGCTAACGCAACTGTGGCAGCCGCGGATGTTACCCTACCAGTGCCTACGGGCTTCGCCGTCGTTGCCATGATTAATATTCACAAGGTCTCTACGTTTGCGTTGCTTAGTCCGAAGGATATCGCAGACCAGGCTCCGTCGATCACGGTTTCGCCATTAGCGAATATCGGAGATGGTGGCGACGCTACCGCGCAAGCGATGGAAGTACTCACCGACACTGCTGGTAAATTCCGAATCCGGGCAACGGGCACCCAGGCAACCAAGATCGTTTGTACTGGCTGGATCGATATCGAGTTGCTAACAATGATGGGCTAGGAGTCTGGTATGGAACATGAAGTCGTTACCCATGCGACTAGCTGGCAGCCTCTAATCCAGACTGTATTGTTAACACTTATTACTACGACCGGTACGGTTTTTGGTGTTTGGTTCAAATACAAGTACGATCGAATGGAAGGGAAGATCGACACTAACACTTCTGTAACGCAGGAAACCCATAAATCGGTTAACTCAACTGCAACGCGCCTTGCAGAGGAGAAGACAAAGCAAGATCAACTAGTGCAAGATCTACTAGCACAGGTTGCAGTGCTACGCGACCAAATAAAGGAGATGAAAAATGACAGTTAGCTTGGTTCTACGAATCGTCGCGATCGTTTGCTTTGTCCTAGCAATCTGGGGCGTCCCACTCCCGGCCTTAGCAATGGTGGCCGTTGGCCTAGCTGCATGGTGCGGCAGCACACTTCCATAAGGAGATCAAAAATGGCAGATTACAACGACGCGATCAACTTGCTGGCTAAGCTGAATACCGAGGAGACCAACTGGCGGATCGCGCGACAGCAACTAGGTGAGTTGTTAGAGGCCGCCCGGGCAGCGCAGGCGGAAGTCAGCGCCCTAACGAAAACGAAGGAAAGCATCGAAGGATCGATCAAGGATCTGGAGAAGCAAATGGCGGCGGGAAGTAAGCGCGTCACCGACGCAATCGCGCAGTTAGAGACGGAGAAGCGCGTAGATTTGGAGCAGCGCATGGCGAAGGCTACTGCACAAGTGGCAGTGGAAGAGAAGCGCGCGGCTACTGCCAACAAGGTTTCGGAAGCTGCCATTAAGATTGCGGAGGAAGCAGTAGCTCGAAAGGAAGAAATCCTACAACAGTTGGCAGAAGCTGATCGAAAGCTAGCCGACGTGCATACTGCGATCGACAAGTTTACAACGGCGAGGGGGTAGGCAATGGCCGACTTCGTCTTTAACGTTGCTAAAGGGAAGGCAGCGGAGAAGTGTGCCGATGCGACTACGTCGCTTGGCATACTCATCCTGGCTACAGCGGGATTAGAAAGCGATGCTGTACTTAAGGATAAAACGACGTTGACGGACTTGGTATCTGGTACTACCAACGAAGTCACCAACAGCGGCTACGCACGAAAAACAGGATTGACAGCTACCGTTGCGGTGGATCAATCTGGAGACAAAGTCACTATCGATGTTGCAGATCAAACATGGGCGGCTGTTGCTGCGGGCGATGGTTGGTCAAAGCTAGTGACGTTCCTCGACGAAGCCGGCACCGATGGTACGCGAATTCCGCTAACCGCCCACGACTTCGTCGTGACGCCCGACGGCACTGACATCATCGCTACGATCAACGCAGCCGGGTTCTACAGTGCGACTTAGGATAGGTATCGGCCTTCCGGTTGTTGCGATGCGACCCAAAGCCGTAATCACGCTTTGCTCTAACTTGATGCGTATGCAAGGAGAGAAAGCGTTGCTTACGGTGGAGGGTCCATACGTTCAGCATAATCGTAATCTGCTTGTCCGTACCGCTCGGGAGAATGAGTGCTCACATTTGTTCTTTATGGATCATGATATGATCTTCGAACCAGATGCAATCAATCGATTACTCGCGCATGATGTAGATGTTGTAGGGGGTGCCTATAACATTCGTGGGATCTTACCACGTGAGCTAAATGTATGGGTTAATGAGGAGCGACTAGCAACGTTGCCAAGAGAGTTGTTCAAAGCGGATGCGATCGGCTGTGGTTGTATGCTCATTCGGATGAGTGTTTTCGACGCCCTTCCATTTCCCTGGTTCAAAATCGAAGAAACCGAAGACGATCTACAAGTTACCGAGGACATTTATTTTTGCAACGCAGTGCGGAAAGCAGGCATGACAGTGTGGTGCGATCCTACTATTCGCATTGGCCATCTAGGGGAGTATACCTACTAATGGCTGTCGCGGTAGCACGTAAAACAGGATCAACTACGACAAGCGTTACTACGTTTGTCGATGTAGCCGATTTGACATTTGCTGTTGCTGCCAGCACTGATTACTATTTCCGTTTCATAGTTCATCACAACTCTGGAGCGACTACTACTGGTATTCGTTTTGCGATTAATGGGCCGGCCGCGCCGACTGCCCTTCGTGTTGGTGGCTTCGTGCCAATATCAACAGTAGCCGCCAACTTCGGTAGCCAAACTGCTTACGATACTGCGATCTTTGCATCTACTACAGGGACTACAGTTGATGTTATGTCGATCATCGAAGGCGTATTCCGTAACGGAACTACGGCCGGCACTCTCGCCCTGCGCGTTGCCGCCGAGGTAGCAGCTACTGTTACGGTACTTCCCAACAGTCACGGGATTCTAATTTCGTAAATGCCGCATGTCCTTAAGCGGGTTCCAACTACTGTAGTCCTCGATTCGTCAGCGGGCGTCCTACAGGAACTTACCGATCTTCGAATCTCGGTATTCAACGGGATTCCTATCTATTATCGTTTTACGATTCACTATACTACTGGCAACAACATTGGGATCCGCTTTGGTACGTTGGGAACGGCTGGGACTGCCCGGGTGGGTGTCGCCCAGCCTAACAGCGTAACTGCCGCTGGTTATCGTTCCAATCTAACAACTAACAACGTCAATAATGATATATTCGCCGAGACGGCGGGCAATACAACAGCGAAGATGGCAATTCTCGAGGGTGTGTATGTACCAACAGCGGATGGTACATTTGCGCCGATGGCTTGCAATGAAGGATCGGGCGCCTGTAGTGTTCTAGCAGACAGTAGTGCGATCTACTATATTACTGCTATCGCGGTAAATCCACCTACCGAAACGGATGCTGCGACAGCAATTGCGCGCTCAAAAAGAATCACAATTGGGATTGCCAATGAGATTGACGCATCTATCGCTATTGGCGCAAGTCAATCATCGCCCAGTCAAAACATCGCAGTTGGAACTGCTACGGAGAGCGATAGTGCATTAGCTATTGGCAAATCGAAGAGTCGAGCCGTTGGCGTTGCTAGCGAAACTGACACCGCGACTGCTGTCGCCCGGACAAAACGACTTACTATTGGCCTTGCTAGTGAAACTGATAGTGCGTTAGCAGTAACGCTAGGCGCGGCTGCGCCTATTGAGTTGTTCCGTGCGGGTCGAGTCCCTGTTCGTCACACCCCTGCGGGCGTTGGCGTTGTTCCAATTCGAGCGGCAGCGGCCGGGCCGGGCGTTGTTCCGATTGTGGTGACGACTTCGACTGAGCCTGGTGTGGTTCCTGTGGTAGTGACTGCGGATACGGCTGGTGTTGTGCCTGTTGTCGAAGTTCCATAACCTCTAGGATTAGTGCGCGCATATCCTCCCAAAACGTACCTGGTCGGTTCTCTGTTTCTTGGAGCAAGATTTGTAACTTAAAGTCACTTAGCATCTTCATTACCATCAGTTGCTACGCCTTGTATATATCTGAGACTAAAATATAATCGCTTGCCCATCATATCTTGCCAGGAAACAGCCCAATCTAATTCTGGGTCTCGCTTAAACGATCCGGCTACTACTGCGAACCACTTTCCATACATAAAAACATGTGTAGCCTTTGCAAGCAATTCCAACTCAGTCATTGGGCTTCGCTCCATTCTCCGTTAGCATTATTAGTATTTCGCTGCCTCTAACCTTCGGTTGTTCGATTGTTCCGTCTTCGACTAGGGTTAGGGTGATCTGATCAAATTCGTCAACGGTGACGCCAACATGGCGTAGCAGATTACGGCGCAAAGCGCGTCGGCCGGGCGTTCCTTCTAGATAGGTTATGTACTTGGTCCGTTGTTGTTCGTACTTCTCAGTACCGCTCCATTTCGTTACACGCCGCACTTCGGGCAATTGATCTTCGATCATTTTGATCGCCCGGGCCATGTTCACCGAGCTTATCACCAGATTGTCGCGTTCGGAAATCGAAAGCAATTGCGCAAGCTGAATCGCAGTTGCGTGACAACGATGGTAGAAAGCGTCAGTGTTCTTGTCCCCGGTCTTTTTCCCTGACATTAGTTCATACCATGCACTGTACATCTTCTCGGCATCGGGCTCGGCCGTCATTATCCCCTGCAATCCGGAGATGTGTTGCAAGTCGTGAATCAAGGCCTCGCGCAATGCCTGCCGTTCAAGTGCCTCGCGCGATAGCGGCTTTAGCCAGCCTGGATTTGCATGGCGCTTCTCTTTTTCGATAACCCAGATTATGCGCCCGGTTAGGCCGGCCACTGCGTCTGCTGGCAGTACAGTTAGATTTTTGGGGTCGGTTGCCGCTTCAACAACAGGATACAAGTTGTACAAGCGTTCAAGAGAATCGCGTACAGTCATATGATCGTAGACGTCCGGGCACATATAGGTGGTTGTCAGCAGAATAACCATCTTGCTTGCACGGTGTCGTTCCGTCCCGAAAAGGTTAGCAAGCTCATCCGAAAATAAAACAAAGTCACCTTGTGGCTCCTTTTTATCTTTTGGTGCCTTCTTGTACATGTACTTGATTAGACCTTGTGGAGTCATATCGTCACCAAAGATTTGGAGATCGGGAAAAGCTTGCAGTAGGAGCTTGCGTCCATAAACCATTGCGGTGGTTTTGCGCGCAGCTGCGCTCTCCGCAACTATGAAAACATAGAGGTTGGGGTAAACAGGCCCGTACTCCATCTCGATGTGAACTTTGCGACGCAACGCAGCAGCTAGGCAGACGAGGCCCGTCCAACGATGCAACGACTCCTTAGCTTCTAGGTTTGAAGTAACGTCTAGATAGCTTTGGAGCCAATCACCTAGAAGGCGATCACTCACACCAAATTGCGATACGTAAAGCGGAAATCACGAATATTGTCACGCTGTGAACCTTCGTATACATGATAAGGATCGACTCGAACACAACGTCGTATATTGCATTTATGATTGGCATTTTCCGTTGGTAGACTTCCGGTTGCTAGCAGCAAGGCATATCTGTGTGCCATTATTTGTTTATAACGTTTAGCTACAACTACACTAAACGCACCATAACCTAGATTTGTACATCCGGCAGTCCATAACCAGCAACCTTTACTATGGTCATGTTTGTTACAACCTTTGCAAACCTTATTCCAAAACCTGATTATGTCATTTGTATTTATAACATCTTTCATGGTTTCACATCTTTCATATCTTCGCTTGCTAGGGTAGTGCCTATCTTGAAATCCATGGGAACTACTAGATCATCTTCCTTTTTGCCAGGAGTAATGACAATAGGTTCCTCGCCAATCTCTTTAACGATCCCCATTGCCCAAGCAATCAAATCGGGATTATTAGGTATCGACATAACGCAGCTATCATGTATATTCAAACGAATGTCCATACCATTCCATAAAATAATATCAGGAGTCCGTAGGCCACGGTGAAGGCCAAGTTTCCATTTATCCCAATTCTCTTTGCCATACCATGCCTCCCACGCCCACCTCAGTTCATCACCAACATCATCCGAAAAGATCCTGCAACACTTACCAAGCGTACGAACAAGCATTGCACCGATCGTGCATTGTGGATAACAACTGTACGCGCTACGCAGGGTGTTATCATCAATAGGGGAGTAGGCGTTGACACTATGAAACACTTTGCGGAACCGGACCGGGTCTGGCATCCATATAGTTTTTGTTCGTTTTAGGCATTGCTCACACCAGGCATGGTACTTGAGTTTGATTTCGGGGAATAGGGCTCCGTAGATTTGGAGTAGAATTTCTGCCAGGCGTTTGCTAATTCCAGTAATAAGTGCAAACTTCTCGGCCCCCATGCCATAGTCGTAAGCATGTACGCACCGCTTCGAAAGTTCCCGCTCCTCGTCACCTTTACGATACTCGCTGGGAGGTTTTGAGTGGAAGAGGGGCGTTCCCGTATCAGGATTGTTTGGGGTTTGGATTTTGTTTTCCTGGACAACCTTCGCGATGAGGGCGCAGACATGATTGTGGACGTCTTTCCTTTCTGTGAACCACTGCCTTAATTTAGGTACTGGTGCTTTCCACGCGACGACTCTTACTTCCGCCTGGTTGTAGTCCCCAGCCAGCCAGACCCGTTCTGGTGTCACTTCTTATCTACACGCGCCCGCGCCGCACCATCACTGTAGTGACCATCGTATCGCTGCGCTAGCTTTTGCATGTTCAACGCAAGCACAACACTTCGGATGATCTGGCAGTTTTGCCTAAGCTGTTCCATGTAAAACTCCAGATCACCCAACTCTTCAACTACGTTTGCGATATCCAACTCTTTGTTGTAGATGATATGCTTTTTGACGGCATCCATCAACTCGCCCGCCTCGGTAACGATGCCCGTGACCGCGTGCCACAAGTCAACCTTTTCGGGCGTTAGACTGCGTAAGATATCCGTACCCGGCTTTTTAAGTGCGTCAACCATAGCGTGATGCGAGGGCCAAGTCATTTTGCATACTCCGCATTGCGATCAAGGTTCATGCAACGCAAGATCGTCATGTAAACGGCGATATCGGCGAGACTTTCATCTGAAGGTGCTACTCCTCTCGTTAAGTCCCAAAGGATTCGATCGAGGTGCTTCATCATATACATAATGACGATACCTTCCGGGCGCATGATTGGGAAGCTTGGATAATTGTCCATGATCTTGGCCACCCGGCCGAAGTTTCCCAAGGCTTCGCCACAACCGGCATAGCCTTTGTTCTTGTCACTATGCAACTTCATCATTTCCAGCATCAATTCGTTGAATCTAGCATGACCATGCGGGAATATAGCTTTCGCTATACTGGTGAGGTCATGTCTATCGTATTCATCTTTTGGGAGTTCAACAGTTTGATGACATACACAAGCACAAGGTGGCCTTGTTTGTAATTCTACACATACACCCGGGCACATGTCGTGGGTATTGACGTGCTGACACCAATAGCCAATACGACTAACTTGGGAGGAAGAGGCTCCTTGCTGGACCTTGTCTGTCGAGGTTTTGGAAGTTCCTACCGCTTCCGAGAATGGACTTAGCTGTTGACCAACGTGTTCCGTTGGTTCCTCCTTGTTTGACATGACTATGCATTCTCCCTTCTTCATCGACTTCGGTATCGAGGTTATCGTTGATAAAGTCTTGATCCTTACGCAATGCAAGCATCAAAGGCAACTCCCGATCGTTAGGATGCTGCGCGATTAGCATTTGAAACGTGTCTTTGTCTACTGTTTCGCGCTTCGTTTTTTTGTTCAGCCGGACCTGGTACCGTTTACCCTTTAAGTATTTGAGGACTTGAGCGGGCGAAGCCAGATTCAGTTCGCCCAGCGGAGTTTTCTTCCCTTTTTCTCCTTTCGGAATCATCGTGAGCCCGGTCATCTGCTTTAGCTGCGCTTGCGTCGCTGCTATGCGGGCGTTGTATTCAACACGCAAAGCGTCGCGCCTAGCTAGATCGATAGCGACGCCCTGCCATTCCATCCGCAACGCTGCCTCGAAAGTGTCGAGATAGTTGGATTGGTAGAAGTCCCAAAGGCCGCAGGCGCGTAGCTCCGCTTGCTCCTTTTGTCCAACTTCAAATGTTGACATAACATCCATACAGTTGTATTCCCAAAAGCGACGCTCGCCTAGAGCGGGCGTCCAGTGCCGTCCATCATCCTTATAAAAAGGAATGTCAGTATAGAAAGAAGTAAGGAAAGCGAGGCCGTGACCAGGATTGCTCGGATCACGCTTTTTGCCCGTCCACTCGTCAGTAACTCCACCGAAATCAGGGTACAAACAGTGATTACCAGACATAGTGTCAAGACCGAGAGGATTAGGGTAAAATCCATAAAGCCAGCTTTTAATCCATTCGAAAGGTGCGTTTTGCGCAAATTTGCGTACCCGTGCGTTTTGCATCACGCGTGCCCACAACTTCCATATTGTGCATTCTTGCTCCACTGTCCAGTACGAGCTTGATCCCACACGGTTCAATGGTATGCATAAAGCTAAATTTGGAGACGAGCCAATCCCTAGGCATGTTAAATGCGACCGCCCCTCGTAGTCGAAACAAACTTCTGTTGCTTGATCCATCTCCCGGAGGAAATCGCACGCTGTTTGGAAGGAAGGTCCAACTATGGCCTCTCTTCGTGCTAGACTTATGAGAGGTGATGATGATTGTGTGACAGCCCTCGGCACATCGACGTATTTGAATATCGGGAGCCATTTCCACATTCCTCTTACGAAGCCGGCCGGGTGGTGGGCTACTACGCATTTCTGAATCCTTCCAGAAGGGGTGGTCAATGGAATGATTGATCCTCTCCACTTTGTAATTGCCCATTTGCTTGCCGCCTTTTTCTGTGTCGCACTTTTAAACGGACCTACGTAGCCCTCTTGCAGGAGTGTTAGGGTTTGGACACCCATTACTAATAGAACGTTTGGTCGTACCTCGTCCAACTCAGCGAAAACACGCGCACGTTCGTTTTCCAATACTTCTGGCGGGACGGAATAAAGATCGTTATCGTCAATGAAGAAGTTGCAGAGGTTAGTGACAAAAACTTTTTCACGTGAAAATTTACTCGCGGCAAACGAATCATTGAAAATCCTCCCCGAAGGGCCGATAAACGGGACCTTGTCAGCTATTTCGTTTTTGGCCGGGCTCATGCCAATGGCCGCTAGCGTAGCGTTGCGAGGGCCGCTGGCGGGGACTCGAAGGTCAGTGTAGATCATACGAAATTGTGATCTGCACGTCTGGATACATTCTAGTTATGGTTCTGTAATCGGTGCGCATCATCTCCCGGCCCATCCACACATTCTTGTAGTAATTGTGATGCCCACGATCGGAGCGTAGGTGCCAACGCACTATCTTTTCGTGGTCCATGCCTTCTACGTCTTCTATGCGAATCATTTTTGTTGCGCGTGATTTGGGAATACGCGCCCCTCCCATTCTGCTAGTTAACGCCTTCGCAGAAGACTACTAGTCGTTTGTCAGGCCCGGCAAGCATGTATATCCAGTGGTAACGCGGACATGCGATGCTTCCGCCCGGCCGTAGCCACACTAGTCGACGATGGCCTAACAATTCCCAGCGCATCTAGACGACGAAGTCGCGAATCGACGAAGTCACGCGCCCGGACCCTTCCGGGAACTCACGGTTTTCGATACTGAAAGTACCGATATTTCCGTAGAACTGCTCCCAGAAATCATGAAACTTCTGCCGGGCTTCGCTATCGCCAACGCTCATGACGATCGGCAACTCCTTGTTGATCTTGAACGACTTGGCGAAGCGGGCGAACGGGTAGCCGAGGTTTTGAAGATAGTACTGCACCTTTTTAGGTGCGTTTGGCGGAACGCCGATAGGCAGCGCAAGGTAGCTGCGCTCTACCGTCATTCCTTCGTAGTCATCGTCTTCGACAACTGCGCAACGCACCGCAACGTACATGTGGTCGTTGCGATCCAGCTTTAGCGCTAGAGTCACCTTCTCCAAACTACCCTTGAAAAACCGATCGTCTGGCAAGCGAACTGGTTCTGTCGGTAGATCCGATGGATTGACCGGGATTCCTGTGTTTTCCACTATGCATCTCCGGTTAGTTGTGAACTGCAATTTGAGACTCATGCATCTTCCTCTGTTTCACGTCCACGTGACCACTTCACCCCAATTAAGGGCATACAAGGTGGTTGCTGGGTTGTGTGTGTCCGAAGATGCATGAGTTTGCGTTGCGCCTCCGCGTCAGCAACTTACCTGGCGTTACCAGCTGCGACCGGCCCGGGCCTTTGTTCATCGTAGCAAGCTCACGCTACTTTCAGTACGCTGGCGCATTGGCGTTTACTGGCCCCTCTCTTTCATGGGCCGGGTATCACCTCCCTTGCTATTTTGTCAAGCATTGTGATTAATTCTGCTTGTGCTTTTGCTCATCGCCATATCTTCCTAAAGTCAGGCTCGTGCACAGCTTCACTATGGATAAACGAAGTGCGTAGCGCCCGGACGCCGTCCGGGTGTATGCGACAACGCCACTTCGGCCGGCCGTTCTCTATGTCTATGAACAAGTGATAATATTCGTCCGCGACAGCACCGAAGAGTTCGCCGAAAGCGCCAGAGATCGATGCCCAGATCCGCAAGTCTTGTTTGCCTAACAAGATGCGTTGACGGTTGCCTTTGGCATCAACTGTGTATTCGACGCCAGAGGTACGATCCCCTGCCTTTTCGCCCACCCGCTCGTGTACCATGAAGATCAAGTCCTTGCCATGCTCCTTGGCTTGATCTTTCAAAAACGAAGTAGTCGAAATCCACCATTGCTGGAGCGAGAACCATTCATCGAATTGGAACTTGTTATGGTCTGCGAGGTACGAAATGTGAGCGATAACATGATTGTTTAGAAGTGTGCAACTATCGATGCACCACGTACCCGCAGCTTTGCCTTCCTCTGTCGAGGGGAGGCTGTACATATATTCTGCAAACCTTGTGATGCCTTGTGGCATCTTGCGCGGGCCCCTCGGCTTTGTATTGGAGTGCTCGTTGCCGACTAGCTCTTCGAGCCTAGCCTTGACGTTTTCATCATCGTAGGACTCGTTTAGTTCCCAATAGGTTAGCTGTTTGGATTCGATCAACGATTGCGCCCATCCTGCGCTACGCACCTTGCGATCTATATCTACAACGTGGACGGGCGGATTGACCGCGGTGCGACACGCCATCAACGATTTGCCCGTGCCGGGCTCGCCTTGCAGGATTGTTACTTTAGGACTGCGGTTCAAGTACAATCTCCTCAATCTTGGCAGCTAGTGCACAGTCAGGGGCGAAGTCTAGATGCGAAATGCGGAAACGCTCGATCGCGTTTTGCGCTTGCTCTCGATTGGAGCCAGTTGTATTTGTGTAGTAGTAGGCGGAGAAGGGCACTCCGTGTAAGCAACGCATTATGAATTTGCCGGTTGGCTTTGGGAGATGTGCGCGGTCAGTCATTCTGTAGCACCTTTTAGCATTGCGCATAGCTCTCGCACGTTATCCCAACGCTGAAACTCCGGGCGATTCAAAACATCGCGTAGGTCTATTGATTCTAGTGTTGACAATTCGATCATTATTTTCTCTATTTTCTTAACTATCATTTTCCCTCTCCATTATCTTCTTCCAAGGTTGCCAGTGCTCCACTTTGAAGTACGTTTCCATGAACGCCCGTTCCTCTGCCTCATCGAGATTTAGCGAACAACGATCGCGGAACTGACAACCTCCATAGGAGTGGCAGGCGCCCGTTGATCGTGGCCAGCGTCTTACGCCGGATAGAAGCCATTTAGCGTAGTCAACAGCGTTAGCCTCGGCGTCAACTAGCAATTCGGAGACGTCGGTTTTGGATCGGGTGGTTATCGTGCGTTTAAAATCCGATTTAACTTTCTCGTCTCCGGAAACGGAGATTCCGTAGTTCCAGAATGGATCTAGCAAGCCCTTGTTTAGATCGGGCTTGCGATCTGAGATGAACATTGTATCCCAATTGCATTCGGTAATTTCTGGGAGTCCGAGCTCTTTCATAAGTGCGTTGGCTGGCTTGAAATAGGTAGTGATTTGATTGTTTGGCTTGACTTGCCGGGCGAACTGTTCTGTTCCACTTGTTGTAGTCTTTCCTTCTACAATAGACGGGCGCCCGGTCAATCTACTCTCCATAATCCGATCGATATAGCCAACATGGATGATTTTGTAGCCAAAGGCTTCAGCTAGCAAAAACTTGAAACCAACCTCAGTTAGTGGAGAACCGTCCGGGCGTAGCACATTTTTGTAGGGCTCGTTACCCCAACGTTTGGCATACGCCCGGAGCAATGCCATTCCTCGTTCTATTGAACGGCGTTCACCACTTTCCAACGTTAGTGGCAGCACCAAATCACCCTTGGCATCAACCTTTAGATCGCGTAAAAAGGCGGCTTGCGCGGCGACAACTGCGTTTATTCCGGGTTCTAAATGCCATGAACCGTCGTTGTCGCGATAGCCTCCGGCCAGTGCATCATAGTAAGCAGCCCATCCAGCGTGGATGGCGTGGCCGAAATCGAGAGCGATGCCCGGCCTTTGCGTCTTCCATCCACGCACCCCTCCAAGGCGTTGCTTTTCCTTACACGCTTGGAAGGTATTACCCGAGGTGAAGTCGTAGTAAATCTCTTTGCGGGCTTCGTCTATCATCCAAGATCCTCCTTCAACAGCTTTAGCATCTCAGCTTGGAATGGGTCTACTGGTTTTGGCTGGCGCGCTACGCGGGGCTTTGGTGTACGCGCCTCACGCGCCTTCGCCCGCGACGCAGCAACTAGCGCTTCGCGTTTAGCTTGTAGGTCTGCGACGAACGCATGTAGCTCGGCGTCTGACATGTCGCTTATGTTCATCGTATTACCCGTTCCATTTCAAAACTGTAGATAACATCATCGGCAGTTGTCCACTTCGCACTTACACAGTAGTGACGCCCAGACCGGGCCTTCGCACTATACATGACGACATGCAACGCAACCAAGGTACGGAGTATACGAAACACAGACATACGCGAACACCCGGACTCTCGTACCAACTCGCTAGGCGAAAACGGGGTTTCGTCTCCCCAGCGCTCGTCGATGACGCGGATAACCCTACGATGTACGCTTGACATTCTCTGTTAGGTCTTCATGTGTGAATTCAACGCCAGCTTGCCGGGCGCCTAACACCATTAGACTTAACAACAGTTCCCACTCCAATGCAGAGTAGTAGTTGATCCCGAAATTCAGCCATTCCCCTTCATCTTCCCATTGAATTTCCAGCCTACCACTACACTGCGGACCATCGCCAACTAAGCTTTCGTGCCGTTCGATTGTTGTAGCTTTGATCTTCATCGCGCTAACCTCTTTACTAAAGCATCGTGTAGCTTTATATAGCAAGCTGTATGAACTGTGTATGGTTCGAAGGTCGCCTCAGTCTCTACTATCATCGTCTCATCGTCAGTCAGAACTTTGAGACATTCTTGACATTGCATTGTATTAGTCCGCGCAGCGTCGCTGGCAATAGCTCTTGTCCAAGCATTCTGCGCCTTCGTATGGTTTGTGTGAGTACATACACCATTGCCCGTAAGGCAAGCGACAACCCTTGCCAAACAAATCAGCACAAGGCTTTTTTAACTCCACGCAGTCACACTTCATTGTCCTAACCCCCAAACGTCGCAGTTTGCATGTTCGATTCCCAAATCTTGACCGCATCAACCGGACCTGAAACAGGACCTAGCGTGCTAGTAGGAGGAGCACCCCAGATACTGACGGTCGTCTCACCGCCTGCCGCCGCGGTTATTAGCCGCGGATCATCTGGCGAGCGCAGCGCTTGCGGCTCTTTGCTTAACTGATCGAAGTTCGTCAATCGCACAGTACCGTCACGAAATCGAGCAACGATCTCTAACTCTCCGCCCATTGCATTGATGTACGAGCGCAACGTGCTCACGTACATATCTGCTTGGTGCTCGAGCTTCGAAACCCACGCCTGATTCACATTTAGTTTCTCTGCCAGCTCCTGCTGTGTAAGCTCCCGCGCACGGCGCACTTCGGCAAGGCGCATGTCGACGAGATCCTTCCGGACCTGCTCCTCGATCCGAGCGCGCCGGTCGGCTGGAATCTTGTCGTAAAGATCGCGCCACTTCTTAGCCACGCCGTCTCTCCTCCTCTAAAATCCTAAGATGCTCGTCGTACAGGGACGTCCGCCCGGCCAGAACTTCACCATATATTGTTCCAATGGCTTACGCCACCAGCCTTTTGGCTTTTCCTCCTTCTTGCACTTTGTGTGCTTCTTACTCACGATTTTTCAAAGGCTCCTAGTACAGAACGAATACCCGTAGTGAAATGACGGTGTTGGATTTTTCTTCCAGCACCGTGTTTCCATTTCTGCCCACCACGTCTGCCTTTCCCTAGCAAGCTAGCTCCAACAAACGGTTGCAATTCATAGACGCCCGCGGCAAACTTTCCGCCTCTGTCGAATGCAACAATCTCGCGGGCGGCCCGTTCAGGCACTTTGTATCGTGTCGCTACATTGCCTTTTACCGTGTACATCGTGGATCGGGCGACGATTGCACCATCGAGATGCATCGAACGTTTGCACGCTACTGCGATCGCGCAATTCTTGAAATCTCCGCGTCCGGGTACCTTTGTATCTCGATCAGTGACTTCAATTTGTACGCTCGTCTCCGCGTCACGCACAACGCGGACATTCGGAAAGAATCGCTGCACTCTCGCGATTGCTTGGCTACTCGCCGCTTTTGTCACGACTCATCCTCACTCACACCTTCGTCGTCATCGTCACTATCCTCACCTTCCTCGTCACCAAAAACAGATCCCCCACACGATTCGCAATCATCCGATGGATACAACTCGTCTTGGTCAACCTCAGTATATCCATCTCGAGTCTCGTCCTCGTCGAAGCAACTGTCGTGGAACAGGAGTCCGCTTTTGTCGTTTCGCCACACCTTTTCCATTGTTCTGCCTCCAAATGTCGTGAAGGATCGCACGCCTTAGCCACAACGCAACGTCGCTCACGGCCGGTCTAGAATGTGCCATTCTTGAACCGATCGACGGTCGTTTTCACGCTTTATGAAATAAGCACCTGCTAGCCAGACAACTAGGAATGTGATGAAAGCGAGCAAAAGATAGTTTCGTAGTATTGTCATCGCCGATCTCCACACCATTTACATACTTCGTAAATCTGAAACGTGATTGAGCATGCGTTCTCCCACGAATGCCCATCTTCCTCACAACGAAGACGCATTGCTTCACGTTCAGCAACGGTTAGAATAATTCGCTTTTCAATTCTCATTGTTTGTCCCCGGCGAGCGCCGCACGCACTCGCTTTGCGTAGTCAAGCCAAAACTCGTCGGAACGCGGAACGTGTGGTGGCCATTCTGCGCGGAGTGCGCGGGCCAGCGCCTCGTCACTCACCCCAGCCCCACGGTGGAGCAGGCCCCGCGGCTCCTGAAGGGCCGTCGCCACCGCTCTCGCTTGCTGGTGAATGAACTCAAGGACCGCGTGAATCTCGGCGTCACAGATGTTGTGCTCGTTCCAATACTGCTCACACTTCTCCGTGATCGCTTGTAGCGCCCGCGCCCACTGGTCTCCACTCTCATTCCTACTCTCACTCATTGGCCACACCTCAACGTCACGTCGATCGTAATGAAACAAGGGCCGGCCGGTCTCACTGCCTAGCTTTGGGACGTTTTGCATGTTGTCTGTCATAGTAACCTCCACAAGTATAGTCCGGCCGGTAGCCATAACGGGTTCCATCCCGTCAAGCCCCTGACATTACCGTTTGCAGACGGCTCTGCTGGCACGCTATCAGCCTGCAAGCCTACACACACGCCTGGCCGGATTTGATTCATGCTTTCAAAGCTCCCGTCGCCCGGTCAATTGACTTCTGCTTTTTGATTGCCATTTGCGCCTTCTTCGTATCCAACGAATCTTCGTAAACAAGATGTTGGATCAACATGCTCTTGGCGCTAGCGTCACCGCGTCCGATTCCGTGCGCCCGGTCCTCCGCTTGCGTATAGATTCCGGGCACCCATCCTTCTTCAACAAAAATTACGGTTGAACTGCCTTGTAGACTGTAAGCTGAAGCAAGCGTAACACCAGCCACAAAAAGCCGGCATTCGTCGTCAGCGTTAAAACGATCAACCGCTTCTTGTGTGACACGACCTTGGTCAGCATGACCGCCAAGTACAAGCACTGAATTTGGTTTAAAGTGGTTAGCAATAGCAGTAAGGACGTCACGATGATGTCCAAATACCACCACCTTCTCTCTGGCTTCTAGGGCCTGTTCGATATGTTCATAGACCAACGGTAGTTTAGCCAAGCCAATGGCGTGAGCGATAGCCGCCATACGCTCGAAAGCGTAGTGCTTGGTTGACTGCAATCCTTCGATTAGCTTTTGCCAATCGATATCATCATCAACGGTATCCGATTCGTTCTTGAGCGCAGCTAGCATCTGCAACTCAGCTG
>Ga0209382_10001018_pt1 | contig 45331 bp, 32 predicted proteins | sample SoiMetdeltSBSDD5_FD_187599 | JGI IMG/M metagenome (GOLD analysis project Ga0209382, IMG submission 187599) | Bulk soil microbial communities from a Populus tree surrounding site in Tennessee, USA - Soil MetaG P. deltoides SBSDD5 (SPAdes) (version 2) | ecosystem: Environmental > Terrestrial >...
AGCTGATCGGCCGTCCCTTCGACGAGGCCACGCTGTTCCGTGCCGGCCAGGCGATCGAGGACTCCGCGGGCCGCTTCGCGCCTCCCGAGCCCTGGTGGGTCACGAGCACGGGCGCCCAATCAGGCAAGACGCCAGGCAAGGCGGCGGGCAAGACGCCGCGCAAGACGCGAGGCAAGACGCCGCGCAGGACGTGATGCCGCGGGCGCACCCCTCCCGCAAAGGCCGTGGACGACGCACAGCCGGGGTTGCCTGAGCCCTCCCGGGGCCTATAGTCGAGGCAAAGCTCGATGGCAGGGGACGGGGACATGCCAGGTTTATCGCCGGGTCCATGGGTGCGCTGTGCGGTCCTGGCGTTCGCCGCAATGCTGGCGGGCTGCGCCGGCGGAACGTCGCGCGTCGCCGACGATCTCAACTCGGCCTCGCTCACCCAGAGCAGGAAGGCGGTGGCGCTCATCAAGCTCGGCGCCGCCGACCCGATGTGCACCACGCTCGCCGCCGTCATCGGCGTGCGCGAGGGCGGCAATTTCCGCAGCGTCCAGTTCGCCCGCATCGTGCGCAAGGCCGGCGAGGCCGCCGTCGCCGAGCTGGAGCTGGGGGCCGGCGAGTATCACGTGGTGAGCTACAGCTGCGCCAAGCGCGGCGGCGCCGCCATGCTCGCCGAGCCGCTCGGCAACGGCCTCTACGGCAAGAGCTACGCCTCGTTCAGCCTCGCTGCGGGCGAGGTGCTCAACGTCGGCTACCTGCAACTCGTGCCCATGGGCTCGGCGCAGGTCGCCTACAACTACCGGGTCGTGCAGGTGCGCCTGGCGGTGACCGACTGGCCGCTGGCGGAGCTCGACCGCTTCAAGCAGCAGCGGCCGCATCTCTATACCCAGATGAAGACGCGGCTCATGAAGGTGCACAGGGTGGAGCCGCCCACCATGCAGCAGGTCCGGGCCGCGTGCGAGGCGATGCGCCGCCTGCAGTCCGAGGGCAAGCTCCAGGACCTGCCGCTGATCTGCACGCCCGGCAACCGGCGCGGCCCGGCGGGCCCGGCGCCGGCCGCCCCCGCGAAGAAGTCGATCGGGATTTGACGCGAGACGGGGTCAGACCCCTCGCGTCGACTTCAGCGCTTCGTTCCGACGTCGGTGGCGAGGGGTCTGACCCCGTTCCAACCTAGCGTACCCACAACTCGGCGTGCGGCCCGCCGCGTTTCAGGCGATCCGCGTCGGCACTGCGGCCCTGGCCTTCGTAGAGCGCCGCCAGGTTGCCGAGGGCGTCCCGGACGAGGGAGTGGTTGGGGCTCAGGTTGCCCTTCTCGCATAGCTCCAACGCGCGCTTGTAGAACGGCTCGGCCTCGGCATGCCTACCCTGGGCACGGTAGACCTCGCCGAGGTCGACGAGCGTGGTGCCCACGTCGATGCGGTCCGGCCCCAGATCCTCGACGATCTTCAGCGCCAGCTTGTGGAGCTGCTCCGCCCGCGGCAGCCGTCTGCGCTTGCGCGCGATGCGCCCCAGCGCGTTCAGGATGCCGGCGGACGTCGCGCCGGGCGGGCGCCCGTTCCGGCGCCAATCCTCCTCGTCGAGCTGCAGCGCCCGTGTCAGGAGCTGCTCGGCGTCGCCGTATCGCTCCTGCTCGGCGTACACGGCCGCCAAGCCTGTCATGGGAGGAATGACCGAGCCGCGGTCTGCGCGCTCGCCGAGCACCGCAATGGCCCGCTCGAACAGTGCCTCGGCCTCCGGGTATCTGCCCTGTCTGTGGCGGACCGCGCCGAGAGAGCCGAGCAGGCTCGCCAACTCGGTCTTGGCAGGCATGCGCGCCCGTGCGCGTGCCAGCTCCAGCAGGAGCGGTTGGCGAGCCTTCTCGTTACTGTCGAAGTCATTGGGCGTTCGGGGGTTGCCCAGTGCCTTCAGCTTGCGCTCGATGGCGGCAATCTCGGCCTCGGCCGGGTCCGCGCCCTCTTCGACGCTGCGAAGCTGCCCGGCATAGATCTCCTCGGCCTCGGCATAGCGGTCCTGGGCAACGTAGATGGCCGCCAGCTCTCTAGCGCGGCGCCGGGCGACGACAGGCAGCTGGCCGGGCCTCTCGTCGAGACGGTCGGCGCGTTGGTACATCGACAGGGCGTCGTCGTAGTAGCCCTGATCCATGTACAGCCCGGACAGGCGCCGCAGGAACGGGGATGTTGTCGCGTCCTGCTGCTCGGAGCCGAGCCGCTCGCCGACCCGCGACATGACGTGTCGCACGACCCGCTCCGCGTCGGCGTACCGCCCCACCGTCAGATAGAGCTGGGGCAGCTGGTTGAGGTAATGCAACTGCCAGAAGGGATCATGGCCGGGCGCTCTTTCGGCCAGGGCCAGACCGCGCTCGAAGAGCAGCAGGGCCTCGGCGTAACGATGCTGGCTGTAGTGGACCTGGGCCAACGCCTGGAACTTCATCGGCAGGTTCGGGTCGTACGGCCATGCGCGCTCGTAGACATCCAGCGCACGCTGGTAGAAGGGTATGGCGTCGGTGAGCCGCCGCTTTTCGAGGTAGACCTTGCTGACGCGCTCCAGAAACTCCGCGAACGCGAGATGGTCCGGCCCGTGCGCCTTCTCCATTATGACGACGGCGCCCTTCACCAGCGGGGCGGCACGCGCGGCCTTGTTGCCGCGGATCTGGGCGAAGGCCATGTCGGCGAGCCACTGGCCGATCTTGGCGCCATGCAGGCCGAGCTTGCCCCCGTCCGCCTCCAGGGCCTCCAGGGCGACGGCCACGGCGCCCTCGCTGTCGCCCTCCGCGATCCGCTCGTGGATCCTCTCCCTCAGCGTGGCGAGATCATCGCCCTGCGCGTGCGCCGGCGCATGCCACAACGCCGGCAGCATCAGCATCAGTGCGATCAGCAGAATCCGCCCGGCCATGCGCGTCGTATGCCATTGCTTCCCCGGCCCGAACTCAACCCGGCCAATGTGGCGGCAGAGTGGGCCTCAGCAATCGGCTATCCAGCGTCGGACAGCTTCAAGCCCCTGGCGCGCGCAACGTCTCCGAGCGGTAGATAAAGGCTCATCGGCTCGCTTGCGAATGGGATGAAGCCATAGTGCTTGTAGAAAGCCGCCGCGGCATCGTCCTTGGCGTCGACAACGATGGCGAAAGCGGCGATCTCAGAGCGAAGCGCGCGATCGATCGCGTCAGCGAGCAGGGCCGCGCCGAGTCGTCTGCCGCGATGGCTTTCGGCGACAGCCAGTCGGCCGACCCGCACCGCAGGAACGAGCGGATACCTGGGAAGCTTCTTCGCTGTGGCAGTCGCAATATCCAACAGAGGAACGCTGCTGGCGGCGATCGTGTAGAAGCCAGCGACGGTGCCGCTCGCGCGCTCCACGGCGACGAAGCAGGCCGATACGCGGCGCCGGATGTCCTGCGTGACCTGTGTCGAGAAATAGCGATCGAGCGGCTCCACTCCGCTCTTGAACCCGCTGCGATCGTGTGACGGCGCAAGCGGCTCGAGGATGTAGGCGCTCGTGGGCTCACTTGCCGCCATCGCCCGGCCCAAAGAGGCGGCGATGGTGCTTGAATGCACGCTTCAGAGCCGGCTTCATCGGTGGCGGGTTGATGAGCGCCTCCGCAAAGCTCTGCTGATCCTCGACGGAAAGGCGGATCATGCCCGCCTCCTCGATCGTCTTGCGCGCCGCGGCGCTCGCGGCAGCGACCACGAAATCGGTCAGCGAGCGACCCTCGATCTCGGCTGCGCGCTTCAAAAGTACAAGCACATCGGCCGGCAGACGGGCCTCCAGTCGGGCGGTGGTGGTTCTGTTGCTCATGCGCAGTCTTGTACGGCAATTTGCCGTAGAGCACAAGGGGAGAGCGACGCCACTTCCCCGGCATGACAATGGGCCGCCGTGGCGCGCGCTACTCCGCCGCCGCCACGGCCTCCGCCAGGAAGCCGCCGGACTGGCGGGCCCACAGGTCGGCGTAGACGCCGCCGCGCTTCAGGAGCGAGGCGTGGGTGCCCTCCTCGACGATGCGGCCCGCATCCAGGATCACCAGCCGGTCCATGGCGGCGATGGTCGACAGGCGGTGCGCGATGGCGATCACCGTCTTGCCGGCCATCAGATTGTAGAGCTGCTCCTGGATCGCTGCCTCGGCCTCGGAATCCAGGGCGCTGGTGGCCTCGTCGAGGACCAGGATCGGCGCGTTCTTCAGGAGCACGCGGGCGATGGCGACGCGCTGGCGCTGGCCGCCGGAGAGCTTGACGCCGCGCTCGCCGACGTGGGCGTTGTAGCCCTGGCGCCCGCGCAGGTCCTCCAGCGCCGGGATGAACTCGGCGGCCTGGGCCTTCCTGGCGGCAGCCACCATCGCGGCCTCCCCGGCGTCGGGGCGGCCATAGAGGATATTGTCGCGCACCGAGCGGTGCAGGAGCGAGGTGTCCTGGGTCACCATGCCGATCTGTGCACGCAAGCTGTCCTGGGTGACGCCGGCGATGTCCTGCCCGTCGATCAGGATGCGGCCCGATTCCAGGTCGTAGAAGCGCAGGAGCAGGTTGACGAGGGTGGACTTGCCGGCGCCGGAGCGGCCGACCAGGCCCACCTTCTCGCCCGGGTGGATGTGCAGGTTGAAGTCGTGGATCACCCCTCCGGGGCGCACGGTGCCCGCTCCGACCGGCTGGCCGTAGTGGAAGTCGACGCGCTCGAAGCGGATGTCGCCGCGGGTCACGAGGAGCGCCTTGCTGTCGGCCTGGTCGACCACCTGGTTGGGGCGGGAGATGGTCTCCATGCCCTCCTGCACCACGCCCATGTTCTCGAAGATGCCGGCCACCACCCACAGGATCCAGCCGGACATGCCGATGATGCGCAGCACCAGGCTCACGACGGCGGCGATGGCGCCGATGCTCACGAGCTCATGGGCCCACAGCCAGATGGCAACGCCCGACGCCGTCACCATCAGGAGACCGTTGAGCGAGTAGAGCACGAGGTCCATGACGGTGACGAGGCGCAGCGACGCCTGCCACTTGGAGATCTGCTCGTCGAGCGCGGCGCGCGCGTAGGCGTCCTCGCGCTCGGCGTGGGCGAAGAGCTTGACGGTGAGGATGTTGGTATAGCTGTCGACGATGCGCCCCACCAGCATGGAGCGCGCCTCCGAGGCCGCGGTGGACCGCTCCTTGATGCGCGGTACGAACACGACGAGCGCCACCATATAGAGCGCGAGCCAGATCACCAGCGGCACCAGCAGGCGCCAGTCGGCGATGGCGAAGACGACGGCGGCGCCGACCCACTGCACGGCCGCGTACCAGATGGCGTCGATCACCTGCACGACCGACTCGCGCAGGGCGGGTCCGGTCTGGATCACCTTGTTGGCCACGCGCCCTGCGAAGTCGTTCTGGAAGAAGCCGAGGCTCTGGCGCAGCACGTAGCGATGGGTGAGCCAGCGCACGCGGTTGGCGACCGGCGCGGCGATCATCTGGTTCTTGATGAGCTCGTGCGCGGTGGAGACGACGGGGCGGGCGATGAGCGCGATGAACGCCATCACGAGAAGAATGGTGCCATGGTCGGCGAAGAACTGCGCGGGCGACTGCGCGCCGCGCATCATGTCGACCAGGCTGCCGACGAAGGCGAGCAGCGCCACCTCGATCAGCGAGCCGGCGAGGCCCGCCACCAGCAGGAGCGCGAACACCGGCCAGACCGGCTTCACGAAATGCAGGTAGAACGCCCACAAGGTCTCCGGCGGACGCACCGGCGGATCGTCCGGAAAGGCGGTGATACGAGTTTCAAACCAGCGCAACATGACAAAGTCCTATGGCAAGCTCTCGAGCTCGGCTCGCGCCGAGGGGCGGGTCCACGGACGACCGAGGGAGAGCACGGCCGGCGCTCACAAAGGAGAGCAACAACGGCGCAGACACTTTTTGTCCGATTTCGCGCGCCGCAGGTCTCCCGGGAAACCGGTCTGCGGCCGAACGCGACAGGCGCGGCGACCTCAGCGGTCGATGGGGCCAATGTTCTCGATCAAGGTGGGATCCCCCGCGAGATGTTGTAGTGTCGGGCCGCGGCTCATAGCACGGCGGCGCGCAGGGCGCCAGCCTCCGCAGCACACGTTTCCTTCATCGAGGTCGAGATCGCGAACATGACTTCGGCACCCCTGTCGCTCGATGCACACAAGGAACGCGCGCGGGCCTGGTTCGAGGCGCTGCGCGACGACCTGTGCACAGCTTTCGAGGCACTCGAGGCGGACCTGCCGGCGCAGGCGGCTCCCGGCGACCGGGCGCGCGGCCGGTTCGTGCGCACACCCTGGACGCGCGCGGAGCGGGGTGGCGGCGGCGGGGTGGCGAGCCTGATGCGCGGGCGGGTGTTCGAGAAGGCCGGTATTCATGCCTCCACCGTGCACGGCGAGTTCGCGCCGGAGCTCAGAAAGCAGGTCCCAGGCGCCGAGGACGACCCGCGCTTCTGGGCCTCGGGTATCTCGCTCATCGCCCATCCCCTGAACCCGAACGTGCCGGCGGCGCACATGAACACGCGCTTCATCGTGACGAGCCGGTGGTGGTTCGGCGGCGGCGCCGATCTCACCCCGATGCTCGATGCGCGTCGCACCCAGGCGGATGCCGACGCCGTTGCGTTTCACGCGGCCATGCAGCAGGCCTGTGCGCCGCACCGGGTCGCCGACTACGCCCGCTACAAGGCCTGGTGCGACGAGTATTTCACCTTGGCCCACCGCACGGAGATGCGCGGCATCGGCGGCATCTTCTACGACAGCCTGGCCCCGGATGAAGGGGCTGGCGGGTGGGAGGCGGCGTTCGCCTTCACGCAGGACGTGGGCCGCGCCTTTCTGGGCGTCTATCCGGAGCTGGTGCGCCGCAACTTCGCGCTCGCCTGGACCGAGTCCCAGCGCGAGGAGCAGCTCGTCCGGCGCGGGCGCTACGTGGAGTTCAACCTGCTCTACGACCGCGGCACCACCTTCGGGCTGAGGACCGGCGGCAACGTCGAGGCGATCCTCTCCTCGCTGCCGCCGGTGGTGAAGTGGCCGTAGTCCGGCACTCCACCTGTCATCCCGGACGGAGCGATGCGAGCCGAAGGCGAGCAGCGCTTCGAGCCGGGACCTCGTGAGACGAGGCCTCGACTCGTTCGACGAGGTCCCGGCAAGCTTCGGGCTGCGCCCTCAGCGTCCGGGATGACGCCTGCGCTCAGTTGCCCGGCAGCTTGTGGGTCTCGGGCATGTACATGTCCTTCCACGATGTCGGCGGGCTCTTGAGGATGCCGGACTTGTGCATCATGGCCATGGCGCTGTCGATGCCCCGTGGCACCTGGTCGAAGATGTAGTCGGGCGCCAGCAGGATCTCCTCGAGGTCCGCAAGCGGCATCTTGTCCTTCGTTGCCTCGAGATAGAACTTCGCCGCGCGCCGCTTGTCGGCGTTGAGCCATGCGAGCGCCTCCTGGAAGGCGGACACCACGGCATCGTAGGTCGCGGGGTTGGCCCCGCGGAACGTCTCGGTGGTGACGAGGTTGAGGCCGGAGACCGGACCGCCGTGCACCGTATAGAGGTCGGTGACGGCGTGGAGCCCCGCCTTTCGCTCGATGTCGGCGTAGGGCGAGGTGGCGGCATGGATGGTGATCTCGCCCCTCGGGCTCATCACCGCGGCCATCGCCTCCGGATGCGGCACCGATACCGTCACGTGGTCGAGCTTGCCCCATTGACCCGGGCCGAACTCCTTCTCAGCCGCAGCCCAGATGAACAGCGCCTGCGAGGAGGTCTTGACCGACGGCACGGCGATCCGCTCCTTGTCGCTGATGTCGCGCAGCGACTTGAGCTCGGGCTTGCGCGTCATCAGCCAGATGTTGGAGGCGACCAGTGCCGAGACCGCCTTGACGCGGATGCCGTTGCGCGTGCGGTCCCAGAGCACGGCCGTGGAGGGTATGCCCTGGGCGGCGAAGTCCACCGCTCCCGCGAGGAAGGAGTCGACGATTGCCGCGGGACCCGCGAGCCGGGCCCAGGTCACCTTGGTGGCTTCGAGCCCCTTGGTCTTGAGATGCTTCTCGACCAGCTTGTGCTCGCGCATGATGAGCATCGGCAGGTAGTTGGAGCCGTTCTGCAGCACGAGCTTGACCTCGGACACCTCGGCGCGCACCGGCAGGGTGCCGGCCAGCAACGCAAGCAGCGCCAGGGCTGCCGCGGCAAGAATGCGGTTCATTATCGTCGCTCGCTTCATTTCCTCCCCCAGACCGCTCCGCGCCGGTGCGTGACTACGGCCGACGGCTTGTGATCGCAAGGTAGGCCATCGGTGCAAGCCGCTGCAACTCCGCGGCTGCATCCCAGCCCCCCGCGCGCGGCGACAGAAAGGTCGCCATCCCCGCCAGGCCGCCGCTCGTCTCAGTTGATGCAGATTTGTGCCAGCCTGGCCGGAAGCCCCCGTATGAGGTTCTGGGGCCCCGATAGCATCCAAGGACTGGAACGTGGCTCGTAGCTGCGAGCTCTATCCATCACGATCCACCATCCGTCCATGACTTCTTTGAAACGAGGCACGAGCGGACTGGGATTGGCAGCATCGAAGACCCTCAGGCTCGCGTCCATTTCGCTGTCAAGCCGGTCCATCAACTTCAAGAGCTCCGGCTCTCCCGTGGCAATGGGGCCGAACCGCCGCTTGAGCCGTCCTCCATTCACAACATCGGCCATCCAGATTTGCTCTGCCAACGCCTCGATCACCGAAATGCCGAGGGCCGGCTGCATCACGGCGAGACGTTTGCGTACGACCGGGTCTGCAAGCACGGCTTTCCACTCGGCCATCGATCCGTCGCCGAATTTCAGCTCGAACGCGATGCGAAATCCCTGCGACTCGGCCGTAGCCACCAAGTGCTTCCGGACTGCGGGGAAATAATCGATCAGCAGCTTGCGGGCCTCCGCCTGATATTCGTCTGCCCCGAGCTTGCGCTTCTCCTTGCAGGCCGGATCCGCGCTGGACAGCAACACGTCGGCGAGCCGGGCTGCGGTCGCCCGACCCCATGCACTGTCCACCGCTGCAATCGCGTCTCGTGGAAAGATCGGGTCCGACTGCAGCTCCTCACGCTGAGCCCCGGCCTGGAACGCCCAGCCGGCGAGCAGCACTGCGCTCGCGGCGGCTCGCAACAAGAAGGATCGCATTGCACCCCCGGGCCCACACCCGGCCCACACTCGGCAAGTGTACTGGCACGGGCGTGAGCTTGGCAAATCGCATCCCCACCGGCTCGTACGCCGCACCGACTCGGTCTTGGCGCGAGTCTCAAATCCTGCGGCGCAAAGCGAGGATGACGCCAAGGGGGACAATGACCGCGCTCGCCGTCACCGTGAGCACCAGCGCCGGGAGCTGGTCGTAGACGCCGCGCTCGATGGGGAAGAGGAGGTTCACGTACTTGGTGGCGAGCTGGCTCGCGACCACGGAGAGGCTCATCAGGGAGGCAACGAGCGCGAACCAGGTGGCGCGCGCCTCGCGCGGGGCGTGGATGGCGACGAGGGCCAGCAGCGGCACGGTGGCGAGCAGGAACAGCGGCGACTGCGCCGCCTCGTCGATCAGCGCGATGGAGCGCGCGCCGAAGCCCAGCGCCGGCTCGGTCCAGTGGTGCACGCCGTTGACGAGCATCAGGCTCGGCAGGAACAGGAGCGCCGTCATGGCGGTGAGCCACAGGAGCACCGTGGTCGCCGGGCGCCGCACCAGGGCGTCGGCGAGGAGCCACATGGCGGCGAGGCCCACGCCGGTGCTGGTGAGCTGCAGCACGCCGAAGAAGGTCTCGTCGAAGCCGAGCCGGTCCATGGCGAACCAGCGGTAGCCGTCGCCGATCATGGGGACCGCGCGGAAGGCAAAGATCATCGCGGCGACCAGGGCGATGCGGCGCCGGACCTCGGGCTCCAGGACCGCCAGCACCCGGCGCAGCATCAGGCCGATGACGGCGAGGGAGAGCAGGAACACCGCCTCCTGCGCCCAGCGGAACGCCGAGAGGCCGATCAGCGTGGCGGCCACGGCGAAGACGAGACCGCCGCCGAGGATCCTGCGGTCGATCGGACGGGGGCGGCGCCCGCCGTCGGCGCGCACCAGGAGCGCGCCGGCGATCGAGAGGGCCGGCACCGCGAGCGCCATCAGGAAGACGGTGGAGTAGGCGAAGGTCTTGGCCAGCACGCCCGCCAGCAGGGCGACGGCAAAGGCACCGGCCGAATAGGTGAGGCGGGCCAGCACCTCGACCATGGCGAGGTCGCGGTTGATGTCGGCCTGCGGCCGGGGGCTGCCGTCGGCCTCGGTGCGGGCGACGACCTCGGGGCTGATGGCGTCGGCCACCACCTCCTGGACGACGCTGCCCGCCACGATGGCGAGCTGGGCCGCGGCGTAGAGCGTCTCGGGGGCGGCGAAGGCGATCCAGCCGCCGGCGGCGCCCGCCAGCGTCAGGAGGCCCGCGGCGACGAGGCCGCCGCCGATCAGGATGTAGGCGCGGCGCTGGGAGCCCAGGATCGGCACGCAGTCCACGAGCTCGCTCACCACCATCTTGGCAACCCAGGGCAGCTGCAGCCAGACCGCGAGCGAGGCGAGCTCGGCAGGTGTCAGGGTGAGCGACTGCCTGACCCAGAACTGATCCGCGACGGCGATGAGCCCGAGCGCCCCGGAGGCGAGGTAGACGCCGAGCAGCGGTACGTAGGCGAGGCGGACGCCCTGCAGCGGGGCGAGCAGCGGCGCGGCCAGCGGCCGCAGCACGCGAAGCGGTGCGCGCGCTCGTGCTGTGCTGACGCCCCCCGTATCCATCCTCGCGCCGGCCGCCGGATTGGCCCTGTCCCTTCAGGGCGGAGTCCTTAAGGCAGTTGGAGCGTCAAGTCATGCGCCCAGCGTTGTGGGAAAGCGTGACGGGCAGCACCCGCATCGGTCGCACGGCTGCGATCCGGGGCCCCGATGCGATCGGGCACGCAGCCGTTACCCGAAGCACTCGCCCTGCTGGGCAATGGCCGCCCTTGGAAACCGATAGTTACCCCCATTGGGCCGGATTCGGGGCGGCCCTACCCTGCGCTTCCCATAGGTTCCCACATACAAGTCAGTGCCCTGGGAGTCGGAAGACCATGGCCAAGATTCACAAGATCCACGAGAAAAGAATCGCCAGATTCGCCGAGGTCGGGGACAGGCCGAAGGTTGCTCGTACCGGCGTGAAGGCCAAGGTCGGGCGTATCGGCGAGAGGGAGGTCGAGAAGCTCGCGGCCACCACCGACATCCTGTTGCCGCTGCAGGTGCGCCGCGGGACTCCGGGGCCCGCAGGCGCCCGGGGCGAGCGCGGACCGAAGGGTGCGCCCGGCGAGCCCGGCAAGCCGGGCCCGATGGGTGCCCGGGGTCCGGCGGGCGCGAAAGGCGAGAAGGGCAACCCGGGCCCGCAAGGCAAGGCGGGCCCCATAGGCGTCCGCGGCCCGGCAGGCGCGAAGGGTGGGCCGGGCCTGCACGGCAAGGCCGGCGCAGCCGGCCCTCCAGGGCTGCGCGGTGCCACGGGCGACCGCGGCCCCGCCGGCGCCAAGGGCGAGAAAGGCGCGCCTGGACTGCAGGGCAAACCGGGGCCAGCGGGCCCCGCAGGTGCGCGTGGACAGGCCGGACCCAAGGGTGAGAAGGGTGAGCCGGGGCTGCAAGGCAAGCCCGGCCCGGCCGGCGCTCCGGGGCCCCGCGGGGCGCAGGGCGTGCGCGGAACGCTGGGACCAGCCGGCGCACAGGGCAAGCCTGGGCCGGCGGGCCCTCCAGGGCCGCACGGCGCCAGGGGCGAGCCCGGACTGCAGGGCAAGCCCGGCCAAGCCGGACCCGCAGGTGCGCCGGGCAAGCCGGGGCCGGCGGGCGTTCCGGGGCCGCACGGCGCCAGAGGGGAGCCTGGATTGCAGGGCAAGTCCGGCCCCGCAGGGGCTGCAGGTGCGCCGGGCAAATCCGGCCCGGCGGGCCCTCCTGGCCCCAAGGGCGAGACCGGCGATCCTGGCCCGCTGGGCAGAGCCGGCGCACCGGGCGAACGTGGTGAGCGCGGGCCGCCGGGGCCGGCCGGTCCAGCCGGCCCCGGAGGCGAGCACGGTGAAAAGGGCGAGACCGGGCTCCAGGGCAAACCCGGCGTCGCGGGTGCTCCAGGCCCTGCCGGCGTCGCTGGCGCAAGAGGCGAAAGAGGCGAGCCTGGGCCCCAGGGTAAGCCTGGCATGGCAGGGTCTCCAGGGGTTGCCGGCGCCAGAGGCGAGCGCGGTGAGAGAGGCGAGGCCGGGTTCCAGGGCAAGCCCGGCCCGGCGGGTCCTCCGGGCCCTCCCGGCTCCGTCGGCTCCGTGGGCTCGATGGGCGCCAGGGGCGAGCGCGGCGAGAAGGGCGACGCGGGGCTGCATGGTCCCCCAGGCCCTGCCGGTGCCGCCGGCCAGAAAGGCGAGAGAGGCGAGAAGGGTGAGCCGGGACTCCAGGGCAAGCCGGGCGGCCCAGGTACGGCTGGCCCGCCAGGTCCCGCCGGCCCCATGGGTCCCATGGGTCCCAGGGGTGAACGGGGCGACAAGGGCGAGACCGGCATCCAGGGCAAGATCGGGGTGACAGGTGCTCCGGGTCCCGCCGGCCCCATGGGTGCAAAGGGCGAGAAGGGCGAAAAAGGCGAGATCGGCGTCGCCGGCAAGCCTGGCGTGGCAGGTCCTCCGGGCGTTGCCGGACCCATAGGTCCAAAGGGCGAGCGCGGCGAGATCGGGCCGCAGGGCAAGTCGGTCGCGGGCCCGCCGGGCGTCGCCGGTCCCATGGGTCCGAAAGGCGAAAAGGGCGATATCGGCTTGCAGGGCAGGCCGGGCGTCGCCGGGCCTCCCGGCCCGCAGGGACCCGTCGGCCTCAGAGGCGAAAAAGGCGAGCCCGGACTCCAGGGCAGACCCGGCGTCGCCGGACCTTTGGGCCCGCAAGGGTCCGCCGGGGCGGCAGGGCCGAAAGGCGAGCGTGGCGAGCCCGGTACCCGCGGACCGCAGGGAGAGCGCGGCCTCCTCGGCCATCAGGGTGCCCCGGGCCTCGAGGGCGAGATGGGCCCGCCAGGGCCGCTGGGCGCGGCCGGCCCGCCAGGCCCCAAAGGCGAGCGTGGCGAGCGTGGCCCGCAAGGAGAGCGCGGCGCACCGGGATCCCAGGGCATGCGAGGCGAGCCCGGGCCGCGTGGCCTGCCGGGCGACCCCGGCGTCACGCCGGACCTCATCGCGCGCCTCTCGCGGCTCGAGCAACAGATCGCGGCCGTCAGGTCTCAGACCTTCTTCGAGACCACCGCGGCGGCGCGCTCCAGCCCCCGCGGGACGACCATGGCCCATCTGTCGGGCATGGGCCCCGAGCCCGACGCGACCGGCGCGGTGGGGCGCGTGCCGCCTCCGGAGGCGCGGGCGACGCCCGAGGTGCGCAAGCCCCCCGAGGTGCGCCCAGCTCCCGAGGTGCGCACGACCACAACGGAGATCCGCGCGAGCGAGGTCAGGCCGCCCGAGGTGCGCGCGACCGCCGGGACGGGCGCGGAGCGCCGGGAGCCTGAACGGCGCACTCCCACCGATGCCGGTCGCACGACCGCACCGGATATCAGCCGCGCAACCAACGAGGAGACGACTCGCATGGCTCGCGAAAATGGAGATCGAGACAGGGATCGCGACAGGGATCGGGATCGCGACCGCTTCCGGGAAGACCGGTATCGGGACGACCGCTTCGCCAGCGAGCGGCCCCCGCAGCTGCCCCGCGTGGAGGAGCACAACGGAACCGCCACCACCTGGCCCTACTGGCTGCTGCCGCTGGCGGCGCTCGCTGGGCTCGGCTGGTACCTCTTCAGCGGCGAGCAGTGGGGGCGCCAGGTGGCGGATGCTCCGACCCCACCCGTCGTCGGCACCGAACGGGGAGCCGTCCGGCCCGGCCTAGTGGTGGGTGGCGTCGACATCGGGCGCCAGACCGCGACGGCCGCCGACGCCGCCGGCAACGCGCTGCGCGGCATCAAGGACCAGGCCTCGGCTGCGGCGGCGCTGCCGAAGCTGCAGGAGGCAGCCAAAGAGCTCGACCGCATGGCGACGATGAGCGACCAGCTGTCGCCGGAAGCCCGCACCGCTCTGGCCGGCACCGCCGCCGCGGCGCTGGCCAGGCTCAACACGGCGCTCGATACGGCTGCCGGCGTCCCGGGCGCGGCGCCCGTGCTGAAGCCGACGCTCGACCAGATGCGGGGCCGCATCGACATGATCGCCATGGCGCCACCCTCGGGCCGGCCGTACTTCGCGGCCGTGCCGGGCGACTGGGTGCTGCTGAGCTCCCTCATCAGCCGGGATGTGAGCAACGCCTCAGGCGAGCGGCTCGGGACGGTCAACGAGGTGATGCTCGCGCCTGACGGCCGGATGGCGGCTCTCATCGTCGGCGTCGGCCGCGACCTGGGCTTCGGCGAGAAGGTCATCGCGATCCCGTTCGACGCCGCACGGATGCAGCGCCGGGACGACGGCATGCGCCTCGTCATCGATGCGACGAAGGAGAGCCTGGGCACCGCCCCGGCCTACGAGCCCAAGCGCTGATCGCACGGCCTATCGTACGGGCCAGCGCTCCAGCGTGTAGGCGAGACGCGCAAGGTCGTGGACCGGCAGAGCCTCCGCGCGCAGCGTGGGGGAGAGGCCGGCCGCGGCAAGCAGGGCCTCGGGGTTGCGCACCAGAGGCTTCAGGCTCTGGCGCAGCATCTTGCGGCGCTGGCCGAACGCGGCGGCCGTCACCCTGGACAGGGCCGCAGCCGAGCACGCGGGCTGCGGCCGGGTCACGGGCACCAGCTCCACGACGGCGGAGGCGACCGCCGGCGGCGGCGTGAAGGCCTGGGGCTTCAGCGTGAAGAGAAGCTGCGCGCGCGTGCGCCATTGCGCGAGGACGGCGAGGCGCCCGTAGGCCTTGGTGGCGGGCACCGCCACCACCCGCTCTGCCACCTCCTTCTGGAACATCAGCGCCATGCGCTGGAACCACGGCGGCCACGGCTCGGTCTCGAGCCAGCGTGTGAGCAGCAGCGTGGCGACGTTGTAGGGCAGGTTGGCCGCGACGATCGCCCTGCCGGCGGTGCCGGCGGCGAGCGCGGGCCAGTCGGCCTCCAGCGCGTCGGCATAGGCCACGGTGAGCCGGCCGGGATAGCGCTCCGCGATGGCCTCCAGCGCCGGGCGGCAGCGCTCGTCCCGCTCCACGGCGATCACGCGCTCGGCCCCCTCGATGAGGAGCGCCCGCGTCAGCCCGCCGGGGCCGGGGCCCACCTCGACCACCGTGTGGCCAGCGAGCGGTCCCGCCGCGCGGGCGATGCGGCGCGTCAGGTTGAGGTCCAGGATGAAATGCTGGCCGAGGCTCTTCTTTGCCGTCAACCCCAGGCTGCGCACGACGCTGCCGAGCGGGGGCAATCCGTCCGGGGTTGCACTGTCGTCGCCGGACGCCCTGTCGCTCATCGCTCGGCCGGGGCGCGCCGGGCCGCGCGCCGGCCGCCGAGCTCGGCCGCGAGCTGCAGCGCCGCGATGAAGCTGTCGGGGCGGGCCTTGCCGGTGCCCGCGAGCGCGAAAGCGGTGCCGTGGTCCGGCGAGGTGCGCACGAACGGCAGGCCGAGGGTGACGTTCACGCCGCGGTCGAAGGCCAGCGTCTTGAGCGGGATCAGCGCCTGGTCGTGGTACATGGCGAGCGCCGCGTCGTAGCCGGCCCGTGCCTCGGGGTGGAACATCGAGTCGGCGGAATGCGGGCCCGTCACCATGAGACCCTCGGCCTGGAGCTGGGCGATGGCGGGGGCGATGATCTGCGCCTCCTCGCTCCCGATCAGGCCTTCCTCGCCGGCATGCGGGTTGAGCCCGGCGACGGCGAGGCGCGGACGCGCAAGCCCGAAGTCCTCCTTGAGCGCGCGGGCGGTGATGCGGCCGGTCTCCACGACCAGCGCCTGCGTGAGCATGCGCGGCACGGCGGCCAGTGCGATGTGCACGGTCGCAGGCACAACCTTCAGCTCGCCGGAGGCGAGCATCATGACGGGGCGAACGGTGTCCTTGCCGGTCCAGCGGGCGGCGAGCTGGCCGAGAAACGCGGTGTGCCCGGGATAGTCGAGTGCGACCGAGCTGAGAGACCGCTTGGCGATCGGATTGGTGACGAGCGCGATCGCCTCGCCGCGGAGCGCCGCATCGACCGCCGCCTCGATGGCCGCCACGATCCCACGATCGCGCGCGCGCTCCTGCTCCTCTTCCCGGCTCTGCGACGGCGCAGGCCCACCCGGCAGCGGGCGCAGCGGCAGCACAGGCAGCGCCGCGGCGAACAGGTCTGACGCCTCGCCCGGCCGGGCGATGGCGGCAACCGGCACGTCGAGGCCCAGCGTGCGTGCGCGATCGCGCAGCACGTCCGGATCGCCGTAGACAGCGAAAGGGTGCAGAGCGTGGGCCAGGCGTGCCCGCCAGCCTGCCAGGGTGATATCGGGCCCGATCCCGCGCGGATCACCCAGCGTGACCGCGATGGGAGGCAGGGGTGGCGCCGGCGCGCGTGCGGCACGGGGGCCAGTGAGATCGTTCACTTGTACTCGATATTGGCTTCCTGCTTCAGGTTGCGCAGATGGCGCTCCGCCAGGGTTTCCAATTCCTTGCTTTGCAGCGCTTGCTTGGCGCGCTCCCGTTGCGATTCGTCGACGCGGCGCCCGCAGACGGCGTAGAGATCGACGCCGCCGTCCGTGGTGACGGGCGGCAGGGCCTCGTTGTCCTTGGCGTTCAACAGCATTGAGCGCATCGGCTCGGCGATGCTGCTGGGCTTCACGAACTTCATGTCCTCGAACCTGGCTTCGGCGTTGGCCTTGGCAAGCTCGCTCATGGTCTTGCACCCGGCGAAGCGGCTGCGCAAGCCCTCCGCCTCGGCATAGCGCCTCGTCCAGGTGGTCTGATCCTTCCGGCCCCCCAGCGTCAGCGATATCCTGTGCAGCTGCAGCTCGACCGTGTCGGCTCCGGCCTCCGCGGCGGCTGCGGAAAGGAACAGATCGACATCGCGCTGCGAGACCGTGGCCTGGGCCGAGTAGCGGCGCATGATCATCTCGCGCCAGGCCTTTCCGGCGCGGAACCTCTCGCCCATGGTGGAGATGTCGACGCCCATGCCTGCGAGGTGCTTGGTGAACTCCTCGTAGGTCATCTTGTTGTTGCCCGCCACGCCCATGATGAGGGCCTTTACGTCGGCGTCCGTGATCTCCACGCCGAGCTTCTTTGCCTCCTGCAGCTTCAGGCGCTCGTCGATCAACTCGTCCGTGGCCACCTTGGTCATCTTGGGCATCAGGGTGGCGCGTATGCCGTCGACGACCTTTTTCTGCAGGCTGGCTCCGAGCTCAGCCTGGCGCTCCTTGAGAATGGCGATCAGTTCGTCCTTGGACTTGCCGGGGTTGGACGCAACGATCTCCTCCTGCATCTTGCGCAGTGCCATCTGCACGCTCTCGGTCTTGACGAGCTCCCCGAACTTCTCCTTGACCTGGTCGCCGATGTTCGTGGAGAGCCCCGCGAAGCGCGCGCGCTGCTCGATGTCGCGCGCGGTGATTGCCTCGTCGTTGACGATCACCACGATGCGCTGCTGGCCGGGGGCGACGGGCACCGCATCGGCCTTCTTGACGTCGGCCTTGTTGACGTCGGCCTTGGCGCTGCGCTTGGGCGGCGGGGTCTGCGCGGCCGCCGTCCAGGCGGAGGTGTGCCAGCACGAGAGCCCGAGGATGAGCGCCGCGAGCAGGCCCAGATGCGCAGTGAGGCGGAAACGGGCAGTCACGGCGGTGTCTCCCTGGTGAACCGAACCCCGGTGCACAAATCTCTGCTGAGCGAATCTCTCGAGGCGAGCATAGCGCCGATAGGCGCGCGCAGCTTCTCTTTCCACAGCCGCAAACAACAATGGCATGGCTATGGCAACGCCCCTCGTGCACCCCCTGGTCCTGCCGCGCGGGCGTCGTCGGCAAGTCTCCGGGTACATGCGGCGCCCCGCTGCTCCTGATCGGCGCACCCGTGCGACGACCTTGCCTCGCGCCTGGAACCCGCCGCGGCCAGCTTGCCTGAGGACTCGTCCTTTTCGGGTCGGCGCTCCAACGGGGCTCGGCAAGGGCCCAGGCTCTGCGCGCCCCGCTTGATCCATGATCAAGTCTGGGCGCACAGCGTCGAGGGATGCAGGAGAAGGGGCTTGCCCCGGGCCCATCGCTGAATCTTCGCGAGCCAAGGCTGCCCCTGTCGAGGCCAGCGCTATCGGGACATTCCCCGCGGTGTTTGCGCCTCTAGCTGTCGATCCAGCGAGTCAGAACACTACTGCTGCAGGTTCTTGCCCATGCTCATGTCGCCGAAGACGTGGTTCAGCGGGTCGGTGCGGCTGGTGAACCCACCCAGGTTCTTCAGCTCGAAGCGCACCATCACGGTGCGGTCCGGCCGGATATCCAGCTTCTCGTTCTCCACGTGCGTCTCGATGTAGCTCACCGACAGCACGAAGCACTCGTCGGCATACTTGAGCTGCAGGATATCCTGCACACGCTCGGATGCATCGATGTCGAAGCGCATCTGGCCAACCACACTCCAGCGCTCGGTGAGGCGCAGGCCGAGCGTGCCGATGATCTCCTGCTGGTCATCGAACACCCCGAACTTCGGATCGAACTGAGTGAAGGTGTAGGCGAATTGCGTCAGCAGCGGCCCGTAGGTTCCCTGAATGGCCGTGTCCTGCCGGCGTAGCGAGAAGTCGCGCTCGTCGAAGCGGGCCTGCGCGATCAGGCTCAGGCCGCTGACCGGTGACAGGTAGACGCCCGCGATATAGTCCGACCTGTCCGTGCCGAGCCCGTTCGCCGGATTGAAATTGGGGATCTGCGTCGAGTCCAGGCCGGGCGGCGGCTCGAACGGGTTGTCGCCGGCCAAGTGCAGGCTCTGTCCCACCACCACGCGGGCGAAGAGACCCCCGTTCGTCTGCAGCGTGTACTGCATGCCGACGTTGGCGCGGGTGCCGGTCTCGAGCCGGTCGTAGCCGGAGAACCTGCTCGTATCGAACAGCAGCGTGTCGTCGAAGACCAGGGTCCTCGCGTCCTCATCAGGCGTGCGGAACTGATCCACCCGGTTCGGTCGCACGATGATCTGCGCCGTCGGCTCGATGATATGTGAGGCCGAGGAGGTGTGGGAGACGAAGGGATAGGAGTAGGTGAGGCCAGCGGTGCCCAAGCCGCGGATCACGGTGTCGTCGGGTATCGGGGTCTTGCCGTCGTTCGGGTCGACCGCATTCGCCCAGCTGTAGATGTCCCCGCGCACGTTGGCGAACGGCGTCCACACCTGACCCAGGGGATCGACGATCTTCTTCTGCCACGCGGCCTCCACCACCAGCCGGCTGCTGTCGGTGCCGTCGGTGCGCGTGAGCGAGCGTGCGTGCATGTTGAAGCTGAGCTCGCCGCCCAGGACCGGGCTGCCCCAGATGTAGTTGTAGTCGATGACGGGATGCACGAACGAGCTGGCGAGATTGGTGTCGTCCAGGAGCAGCCCGCCGAAGTGGTAGAAGTTCATGCCGAAGTAGTTGCGGCCGCTGAGCCCTTGCAGGAACGCGACGTTCACGCGGTCCGTCTGGAAGATCGGATCGAGCTTGTAGGTGCGCCGGAAGGACTCATCGCTCTCAAGCGTGATGTCCCACCCGTACTTCCACCACGACCCCAGCGAGAACAGGCCCTTGGTCTGCAGCGATCCGCGCCAGTTGCCGAGATCGGAGTTGAAGCCCGGTCCGGTCTCGTCGTCGATCGCCGCGAAGTTGACGGTGAACTGACCGGTTGCCAGACGGTGGCGGTAGTCGCCCTGCCACAGCACCCCGCGGTCGGTGAAGTAGCGGGGGCGGAACGTGAAGTCGTAGTTGGGCGCGAGCGCGAAGTAGTAGGGCACCTCGACCGAGAACCCGAGCGTCGAGGACTGGTCGTAGCTCGGCATCAGGAAGCCGGACTGGCGCTTCACCGAGGGGTCGGGGTGCTGGAAGTAGGGCAGATAGAAGATCGGCACACCGAACAACTGGAACTGCGCGTCCTGGTAGGTGATGGTCCCCGCGGTCTGGTCGTGGATGATGCGCGCAGCGCCGACGCACCAGAGCGGGGGCATGCCGGGGTCGTTGCGGCAGGGCGTGAACTTGCCGTTCTCGAACTCGGTGACGTTGCCTTCCTTACGGATCGCCTTGTCTGCGGCAATGCGGCTGTCGTCCGCAGTGACCATGCTGAGCTTCTGGATGAAGGCGTCGCGGAAGTCGTCGGTGGCCTCGAAGACATCGGCGCGCGTGATCTGGCCGTTCGGGTCCTTCAGCTGGGCGTTGCCCTCCGCCGTCAGCTTGTTGAGGGTCTGGTCGTAGGTGACCTTGTCGGCGGTCAGGATGTAGTTGTTGTAGTAGATCTCGACGTTGCCCTGCGCGATCACGCGGTTCTTGTCGTAGATCAGGTTCTCGGCCTGGATGAACAGCGGAGCGGCGCGATCAATTTTGGGCCGCGGGCCCAGAGGTCCGCCGGGCGTCTTTGGGAATGACGAGCTGCTCTTGGGCGCCTGCGGCAGCCGTAGACTGGGGTCTTGGGCGAATGCCGCGTACGGCAGCATGCCTGCCAGCGCGGTCAGGGCCATCAGCAACACGAACGCAGCCGACAACCGCTGCCGCCCCGCCGGGCGGCAACACGGTGCTGCGCCGCACCAACCGTGCGGTGTCGCTCCACGCATCACTCAGCCGTCCTCCTGGTGCAGCAACACCGTTAGCGAGACGAGCAGCGAGACAGCTATCGGAACCCAGACTGCAAGTGTCGGAGAGATCAAACCGGTAACACCGATCTGCCGCGAGACCTCGACCAGCAGGAAGAGTCCGATACCCCCAACCATCCCCGTCAAAACCATAGTCTGTATCCCACCGGAGCGGAATGACCGCAATGACACAGTGGCGGCCAAAATAACCATCGCAATCAAGAGCGCCGGACGTGACAGGAGTATGGCGTGTTGCATGCGGTACTTCGTGGCCGAAAGCCTAAGTTTTTCAGCCTCTTCGATGAGGGCCGGGAGCTGCCAGAAGGAGATGGCAATCTCCGAGCCGAAGGCCTCGCTGACCCTCTCCCGCGTGAGGCGGGTGCTCAACGAATACGTGCTGTGCGTCTCTGCTTCCCGTTGTGGGCGAGCAACTGTCACTTTATGCAACTCCCAGTAACCATCCTGTAAAGTTGCACGCTCTGCATCGATTCTTTCGATGAAGTGCCCCTTGGCATCGAACAGGAAGGCGATGACCCCCGTCAGGGTCAGGCCCTGGTTGGCCGCCGCCTGCGCGTTGAGCACGGACTCGCCGTCGGGGCCGTCCTGGCGCAGCCAGGACCCCTCGCCCTTGCCGGCGAGCAGCCCCGCCTCCATGCCGAACAGGTCGGCGACCAGGCGCTCGGCCTCGAAGCGGGCAGACGCCGCCAGCGGATTGAAGACCACGACGGCGAAGATGCCGAAGAACATGGTCACGACGATCCCCGGGCGGAGAAACTGCCAGACCGACATGCCGGCCGAGCGCATGACCGTGAGCTCGGTCCTGCGGTTGAGGCTGAGCAGCGCCGCAATGCTGCCCACCAGCACGGCAAAGCCCAGGAGCAGCTCCGTGAAGGCCGGCAGGCGCAGAAGGCCGATCCAGAGCAGGGTGGCGGCCGAGAGGTCCTGAGCCCGGCGCGTGAGCCGCAGAAGCTCGATCATGTCGATCATGAAAATGAGGCAGGCGCACACCACAAAGGCGCCCACGATGCTGACCAGGAACCGCTTCGCGACGTAGCGGCGCAGCGTGCGCGCGGTCAGCATGCGGCCGCCCTCCCCCCAGCGCTGCTGGGACTGCCGCGGACGGCGCGCCCATAGCCCCTGCATTTGCTGGCGCAACCCGTCAAGGAAGAGGTTGACGCGCATCTGCAACCACGATTGCGGGCGGGGCACGATCTGCCTGTGCGTGGCGATCGCGGCAATCAGCGCCGTGGCGACAGGGATCGCGTACATGAGCCAGGCCGAGGCCGGGCGGATGACAACGGCGTTGTTGGCGGCGATGCCGAGCATGCGGCAGACCGTGCCGGCGGCGAAAGCCGCGATCAGGCTGCGGGCGCGGTTCTGGCGCGTGCTCTGGACGCTGCCGGCAAAGGCCAGCACGATGAAAACGAAGGCGAAGGCATAAAGCGGGCTCGAGAACCGCTCGTGCAGGTCGGAGGCGGCCCGTCCCGGGTTGTTCTTGCGCAGCGGATCGTCGGGCGCCAGCCGCAGCAGTTCGCCGGTGTAGCGCTCGCGCGGCGGTCGCACCATCTGCGTGACCTCGGGCCGCTGCTCGAGCTGGTTCAGGTCGATGACGTACTCGGTGAAGCTGATGATGCGCGGAGCCTTCTCGCCCTCGCTCCGCGTCACGATGTGGCCGTTCTCCATGCGCAGGAACGCCGCGCCGTCCTGCTTGAAGATCCGCGCCCGCTCCGAGAGATAGGAGGCGACCTGCTTGGGATCGCGCGCATCGTGCAGGAGGAGGCCCAGGAGCTCGCCGCTGGGCGCCCGGTCGCGGATGTGGATGGTGAGCTTGGGCTCGGGCTCCGTGAAGCGCCAGGGCTTGATTACCTGCCCGATCAGGTCGGTGCGCACCAGCAGCGTGTATTCCCTGAGCAGTCTCTGGCTCCAGGGCCCCGCCAGGTGGTTGACCGCCGACACGCCCAGGGCGACCAGAAGGGCGAGCACGCCCAGGGGCTTGATCAGCGTCCACACCGGCGACCCGCCGGCCGTCATGACGATGAGCTCGCTGTCGCCGCCGAGGCGGTTCAGCACGTGGATGCAGGCGATCAGGAGCGCGATCGGGGCCACGAGGGCGAGCAGCCCCGGGATCGCCAGCGCGGTCATGGTCAGGAATCGCAGGGCATCCTGGCCTTGGCTCGTCATCAGCTCGAGCTGGCGCAGGGCGACGCCGATCCACACGATGGCGGTGAGCGATAGCAGGATGAGCACCAGCGCTCCGGCCGCCTGCCGGAACACGTAACGGCCGAGCGTGCCGCCCAGAAGGCTCATCCCTCCCCTCTCCCCCGGCGCCGGCATCCGCCAGGCGGTCGGTCCCAGCCCGCCCCGAGAAGCCGTGCGGTCTCAGGGCGATGCCGAGGCGTCACACAGCATGGTGGCGGAACGGTGGCTCGGATCCCGCCGCGTGGGTACTGCATGGCGCCCGGCGCGGTGCAGCGACGGGTGACAATAACTCCTTGCGGGGTGCCGCCCCTGCTTTGCGCCCACCCGTTCAGCGGCTATGGTTGAGGCTGTGAATGGTCCCCGCTCCGTGTTGGCCTTGGCGTGAGGCGCCGCCCCGGCTTGGCGTGCCGGCGCCCGCCGTCGCGCCGGGCCCGCCCGGCCCCGGCCAGCCTCCCAGAGCACAACGCTGCTTGGAAACTGCCGCTATGTCCTCGCCCCCCGCAATCGAGTTCGTGCCCCTGTCGGCCGCGCTGTCCGCGACCACGGCCGTGCTGGCCGGCGCGGAGGTGGCGCTCGGGCCTGCGGGGCACGCGCTCGACGAGCGGAGCAAGGGCGCGCTCACCAGGGCCGCGCGTGCGGCGGGTTTCACCGGCAAGCCGAGGACGGCGATCGAGATCCTGGCCCCCGCCGGCGTCGAGGCCCAGCGGATCGTGCTCGCCGGTGCCGGCCGCGCCATGAGCGAGCACGACCGGCTGCGGCTCGGCGGTTACGCGTATGCACAGATCGCCGCCCGCAAGGCAGACGGCGCGAGCCTGATTGCCGAGGTCGCCGACCCCGGCGCGACGAGCCCCGACATCCTCGCCGCGGATCTGGCGTTCGGCGCCCTGCTGCGCAGCTACACCTTCGACAAGTACCGGACCCGCCGCGGCAACAGCAACTCGAACGACGGGGAGGGCGAGCCCTCGCGCAACGGGCTCGAGAAGCTCCTGGTTCACTGCGCCGACCCGGAGGCGGCGGCCAAGGCCTTCGCCGCGCGCAAGGCTGTGGCCGACGGCGTCTTCCTCGCCCGCGACCTCATCAACGAGCCGGCCAACATGCTGGGCCCCGTGGAGTTCGCCGAGCGCCTGCGGGATCTGGCGCGCGCCGACCTCACCGTTGAGGTGCTGGACGAGGAGCAGCTCGAGGCCCACAAGATGCATGCCCTCCTGGCCGTCGCGCAGGGCAGCGTGCGGCCGCCGCGAGTCGTCGTCCTGCAGTGGCAGGGCGCCAGGTCCAAGCGTGCCAAGACGCTGTGCTTCGTCGGCAAGGGCGTCACCTTCGACACCGGCGGCCTCTCCATGAAGCCCGCGGCCGGCATGGAGGACATGAAGGGCGACATGGGCGGGGCGGCGTGCGTGGCGGGTCTCCTGCTGGCGCTCGCGGGGCGCCGGGCCGCCGTCAACGCCGTGGGAGTGATCGGCCTGGCCGAGAACATGCCCTCGGGGACCGCGCAGCGTCCCGGCGACATCGTCACCAGCATGTCCGGGCAGACCATCGAGGTGCTCAACACCGACGCCGAGGGCCGCCTCGTGCTCGCCGATGCGCTCTGGTACGCCCAGGAGCGCTTCAAGCCGCGCCTCATCGTCGATCTGGCGACGCTCACCGGGGCCATCATGGTGGCCCTCGGCAAGGAGTATGCGGGGCTTTTCTCCAACGACGCCAGGCTGGCTGCGGAGCTCGCCGCCGCGGGCGAGGCGGTCGGCGAGAAGGTCTGGCGCATGCCGCTCGCCAAGGCCTACGACAAGCTGATCGACAGCAAGAACGCCGACATGAAGAACATCGCCGGACGCCACGGCGGCGCCATCACGGCCGCGCAGTTCCTGCAGCGCTTCATCAAGGACACGCCCTGGGCGCACATCGACGTCGCCGGCACGGCCATGGATTCCACCCGCAACGAGATCAACCCGAGCTGGGGCGCCGGCTGGGGCGTGCGCCTGCTCGACCGCCTGGTGGCGGACAACTACGAGAAGGCCGAGAAATAGGGGCCGCGACGAAGCCCGTGCTGGCATTCGGGCGCGAGGAAGACGAAGGTCTTCTGTCGCCCCAACCCACCGTAATACGGCCAGTAATTCATGTTATTTTCCATAATATGCATTATGCGAATCTGCTGACTGGTCGTCGCTTTGGCTTGACACCCTGTCCTGGTGTCCCGACCCATTCAACAGATGCCTAAGGGGAAGGTGAGCCTACCCGCGCGCAACGGCGGGCGGCCGGTCGACCGGCATAAACCCTCGATTAACCATCCGACAACCGATCATCTGGACATGGTGACGCTGGTTTGCTATGGTTTTGTCATCCTCCACAGTTGCGTTTGCACTCTCCCGGCCTGCACAGGTTGGGAGCCGAGCGCCATCCCGGCCACCTGCTCCGCCCGCAGTCAGCCGCGGGTAACGAATGAATGAGTTGGAGCATAAGCCGCGCGGTCGGCTCGCCATCACCAACGCGCATGTTCCACCGCTACATGTGCCACAGCCAGTAGTAGCCGGCCATTGCCCCCACCAGGGGCGTTGCAACGGCGACGAAGAGTGCGGGCCACATGGGCGGGCGCCAGAGCATGGGCTCGAGGATCAGGTAGGACGCGAAGAGCCCCAGCAGCGAGAAGGCGAGGGTCAATACGAGCCGGAGGAAGGATGGGCGGTCGACGAGCAGTCCGAAAGGCCAAGTGAGGAAGCCGATGGCCGCTCCACCAAATGCGACCATCAGCGCAATCTCGGTGCGATCGGACGTCGGGGCCATCGCCATTCCCAATGCCATTACATAGGCAAGGGAGGATCCGATCGTTGCTTGCAACCCGATCTGTACCAGCACGACGAGTAACCTCACTGCATGCCTCCCCTATGACCCCCTCTGACCGGTGAGCAGACGCGCTCCGATGCGTACCTTGAAGGGTCAATCCTCGATTCGTTCGGCGCGGCGCAACGCCTTGACGGCGGAGCGACGGCGCTTGGCCTCTGCGCGGCGGACCTTGACGGCGCGCGTGGGCTTGGTGGGGCGGCGCGGCGGGGGCGGCGGCTCGGCGGCCCGGCGGATCAGGTCGAACAGCCGCTCGCGCGCGTCCTGGCGGTTGCGCGCCTGGGTGCGAAAGCTGGCGGCGGTGATGACGATGACGCCGTCGGCCGTCAGGCGCCGTCCGGCGAGCCGCTTCAGGCGCTCGCGCACGTCCCCGGGCAGCGACGGGGAGGCGCGCACGTTGAAACGCAGCTGTACCGCAGTAGACACCTTGTTGACGTTCTGCCCGCCCGGTCCCGAGGCGCGCAGGAAGGTCTCCTCCAGCTCCGCCGGGTCGATGGCAATGGCGTCGGTGATGCGCAGCATGGGGGCAATTGCCGGGGTGCGTTTCGTGGTATGAGGCGACCCTATCATGAGCGTCCCGTGCACGAGAGAGGCAGCAATGGCCACCCCGGCGCAGCGATCCATCGACGACCTCCTGGCGGTCATGGCGGCACTCAGGACGCCTGGGACCGGCTGCCCCTGGGATCTGGAGCAGGACTTCGCCTCGATCGCGCCCTACACCATCGAGGAGGCCTACGAGGTTGCCGATGCCATCGAGCGCGGCGACCTCGCGGGCCTCGAGGAGGAGCTGGGCGACCTGCTGTTGCAGGTTGTCTACCACTCGCGCATGGCCGAGGAGCGGGGCGCCTTCGCCTTCCCCGACGTGGTGGAGGCCATCACGAGCAAGATGCTGCGCCGCCACCCCCACGTCTTCGGCACCCCCGAGCAGCGCGCGGCCGGCGCCGCGCCCGGCTTCTGGGAGCGCATCAAGGCCGAGGAGCGGGCCGGGGGACCTCCCTCTCCCCGCGCTTCTTCAGCGCGGGGAAGGCCTGCCCCGGCGAAGGCCGGGGGCCGGGGTGAGGGGCAGCCCCACACTCCAACGTCGGCGCCTGTTGCTGCCCCTCGCCCTGACCCTCTCCCCGCAAGCGGGGAGAGGGAAGCGAGCGCGCTCGACGGAGTGCCGCTTCCCCTCCCGGCGCTGACTCGCGCCATCAAGTTGCAGAACAAAGCAGCGCGTGTGGGCTTCGACTGGCCCTCGCTCGGGCCGGTGCTGAAGAAGCTCGAGGAGGAGCTGGCCGAGCTGGAGGAGGCCGTCGCCCGCGCGGCATCGAACCTGGGCCGCGCCGAGATCGCGGAGGAGCTGGGCGACCTCCTGTTCGTCGTCGCCAACGTCGCGCGCCACCTCGATGTGGACCCAGAGGCGGCACTGCGCTCCGCCAACGCCAAGTTCACCCGCCGCTTCCACGCCATCGAGGCGAAGCTCGCCGCGGACGGCCGCACGCCCGCGCAGTCTACGCTGGAGGAGATGGACCGCCTGTGGGATGAGGCGAAGGCGGATGAGTAAGGTATTCAATCGTGCGAATGCGCGATTGCCGGCTTCCCGACAGCTGGATTGAATCGATGTAGTCGGAGCGCCCGATTGGGGCCCTAGACATCGAGCACTTCCAGCACCCCCGGCACGGTGGAAAGCGCGCCCTTCTGTGCCGGCGACACGTCGAAGCGGCCGGGCAGCGCGATCTCCAGCTCGCGGCCCCTGTCCTCCAGGGCAAGGCTCAGGCACACCGTGCCCTTGCCGCCCGGCTTGAGGAGCGCCTTCAGCTCGTCCAGCGGGCCGCCACCGCCCGTGCTGCCGCCTCCGCCGTTGCCCAGCTTGCGGCCGTCGAGCACCACCTTGACGCCGCGCTGCACGCCCTCGGCCGCCTTGTCGAGGGACTCCACGGTCTGTGCGCGCAGCTTGAGGCTCTCGCCGTCGCGCTCGCCCTCCACCGAGAGCAACACCGCCGTGCCGGGCTCCAGGAGGTCGCGGGCCTGGGCCAGCGTCTCGGAGAACAGCACGGCCTCGAACTGGCCGGTCGGCTCGGAGAACATGGCGAAGGCGAACCTGTTGCCCTTCTGCGACTTGCGCTCGCGCGCGGACACCACGACCCCGGCGAGCCGGCCGGCCACCGCGCCACGGTCGGCGCGCGCCTCCAGCTCCGCAAAGGACACGACGCCCAGCTTCGGCAGCACGGCGGCGTAGGCGTCGAGCGGGTGGCCGGAGAGGAAGAAGCCGACAGCCTCGAACTCGTGCTGCAGCCGCTCCATCGGGGTCCACGGCTTGATGGGGCGTGTATCGAGGGCCGGCGGCGCGTCGCCGCCTCCACCGAAGAGATCGCCCGTGCCCAGGGCCGCGTTCTCCGCCGTGCGGTTGGCGAGCGCCAGCAAGGCCTCGACGTTGCCGTGCGCGAGCGCGCGGCTGGGCTCGAGCCCGTCGAAGGCGCCGGCCGCGCTCAGCGTCTCCAGCGCGCGCTTGTTGATGACCTTGGTGTCGAGGCGCCCCGCGAAGTCGGCAAGGCTGGCGAACGGGCCGCGGGAGGCGCGCGCGCCCACCACGCTCTCCACTGCCTGTGTGCCGATGTTCCTCAGGGCCGCCAGCGAGTAGCGGATCGCCTTCTCCGACGGGAGGAAATCGACGCCCGACGCGTTGATGCAGGGCGGTAGGATGGCGATGCCGGAGCGGCGAGCCTCCGAGGCGAACGTGGCGAGCTTGTCCGTGTTGCCGGAATCCAGCGTCATCGACGCGGCCAGGAACTCCTCGCGGAAGTTGGCCTTGAGCCAGGCCGTGTAGTAGGCGACGTGGGCATAGGCGGCGGTGTGGGCCTTGTTGAAGCCGTAGCCCGCGAACTTGTCCACCAGCTCGAAGATGTAGGCGGCTTCCTGGCGCCTGACCCCCTTCTTGACGGCGCCGGCCACGAACTCGGCCTGCTGCTGGGCCATGATGGCCTTGTCCTTCTTGCCCATGGCCTTGCGCAGGATGTCGGCCTGGCCCAGCGAGTAGCCGGCCATCACCTGGGCGATCTTGAGCACCTGCTCCTGGTAGATGATGACGCCGTAGGTCTCCTCGAGCACCGGCGCCAGCATGGGATGGAGGCAGTCGACCGGCTCGTCGCCGTGCTTCCTGTTGATGTAGGTCGGGATGTTGTCCATCGGACCGGGACGGTAGAGCGCGGTCATGGCCATGATGTCCTCGAACCGGTCGGGCTTGAGGCGTTTGAGGCAGTCGCGCACGCCGGTGCCTTCGAGCTGGAACACGCCCACCGTGTCGGCCCTGGCGATGAGGTCGTAGGTCTTGCGGTCGTCGAGCGGGATCTTCAGGAGGTCGATGTCGATGCCGCGGCCGCGCTTGACGAGCTTCACGGCCTTCTCGAGGACGGTGAGCGTCTTGAGGCCCAGGAAATCGAACTTCACGAGGCCCGCGGCCTCCACCAGCTTCCAGTTGAACTGCGTGATGGGGAAGCTCGACTTGGGGTCGCGGTAGAGCGGGACCAGCTCCTCGAGCGGCCGGTCGGCGATCACCATGCCGGCGGCATGCGTTGAGGCGTGGCGGTAGAGACCCTCGAGCTTCTGGGCGATCTCGAGCAGGCGCGCCACCATGGGCTCCGAGTCACGCGCCTCCTGCAGCTTGGGCTCGCCCTCGATAGCCTGCGCCAGGGTCACGGGATTGGCCGGGTTGTTGGGGACGAGCTTGCACAGCTTGTCGACCTGGCCGTAGGGCATCTGCAGCACGCGGCCCACGTCGCGCAGCACCGCGCGCGCCTGCAGCTTCCCGTGCGTGATGATCTGGGCGACGCGGTCGGCGCCGTACTTGCCCTGGACGTAGCGGATCACCTCGTCGCGCCGGTCCTGGCAGAAGTCGATGTCGAAGTCCGGCATCGAGATGCGCTCCGGGTTGAGGAAGCGCTCGAACAGGAGGCCGAACCGGAGCGGATCGAGGTCGGTGATGGTGAGCGACCAGGCCACCAGCGAGCCGGCGCCCGAGCCGCGTCCCGGTCCCACCGGGATCCCATTGGTTTTGGCCCACTTGATGAAGTCGGCCACGATCAGGAAGTAGCCGGGGAACTTCATCTTGGCAATGACGCCGAGCTCGAAATCGAGGCGCTTCCTGTAGTCGTCGGGCGTGAACCCCGGTGCCAGTGGATGCGCTTGGAGGCGCTCCTGGAGGCCCGCCTCGGCCTGCCTCCTGAGCTCCTCGGCCTCGATGGCGAGCTGCTGCTCCTCGCTGGCACCCGGCGCGACGGAGACGAAGCGCGGCAGGATCGGCTTGCGGCCCTGCGGGCGGAAGGCGCAGCGCTTGGCGATCTCCACCGTGCGCTCGAGCGCCTCGGGCAGGTCGGCGAACAGCTCCGCCATCTGCTCCGCGCTTTTGAAGGAGTGCTCGCGCGACAGCCGGCGGCGGTTGTCCTCCACCACGTAGCGCCCCTCGGCGATGCAGAGCAGCGCGTCGTGCGCCTCGTAGTCGTCGGGCGCGGCGAAGTAGACCTCGTTGGTGGCGACGATGGGCACGCCCGCCGCATAGGCGAGGTCGAGCAGCGCCGGCTCGGTCTCGGTCTCTGCCTTGAGGCCGTGGCGCTGGACCTCCACGTAGAGGCGGTCGCCGAAAATGTGCGCGAGACGGTCGAGGCGCGCGCCGGCGAGGCGGGTCTGGCCCTGGCGCAAGGCGCCGTCGATCGGCCCGTCGGGGCCGCCCGTGAGGGCGATGAGCCCCTCGGCCAGGGTCTCCAGCCGCTGAAGCTCGATGTGCGGCGGCTCGTCCTGCGCCGGGTCGAAGAAGGCGCGCGAGGAGAGCTTCATAAGGTTCTGGTAACCGGCGGCATTCATGGCGAGCAGCGCCAGCCTGCCGTCGCGCGCATTGCCCGCCCCCGTGCCGGCCGGCATGCCCTCCGGCGCGACGCCGGCGACGGCCTTGGGGCGGTCCTCGAAATCCACGGCCAGCGTGCAGCCGACGATGGGTTGTATACCCGCTGCGGCCAACTTGTCGGAGAACTCCAGCGCACCGAACAGGTTGTTGGTATCCGTCAGGCCAACCGCGGGAAAACGGTGCGCGGCCGCCAGCTTGGCGAGCCTGGGGATGGTGATCGCGCCTTCCAGCAGCGAATAGGCCGAGTGGACCTTGAGATGCACGAAACGGGGCCCGGCACTTGCAGGGGCGCCTCGATCTTTCGATCCGCGTTCTGAGCACGTCGCATTCTGCATGCGACGTGGGATATGTGATTCTGAGAATTACAGGGGCTAGTATTGTTCGGTGGGGAAGAAGCGGATTCTTCTTGTGCTTGCGAATCAACATCGAGGGCCGGCCGAACGTGAATACGCTTCGCGACATCATCGCGCGTGATGCGCCGCTCGTCCTCGCGCTCGGCGGCCTGTTGATCGGGTTCGTGTTCGGCGCGGTGGTCTACCGCACGAACTACTGCGCCATGGGCTCGCTCTCGGACATCTACAATTTCAGGGATTACCGGCGCTTCCGCGCATGGATCCTCGCTGCCGCCACGGCGCTCATCGGCACGCAGCTGCTGGCCGGCGCCGGCGTGGTACCGCTCGAGCGGTCGATGTATCTCGTCCCGACGCTGAACTGGGTGGGCCACGTCGGCGGAGGGCTTGTCTTCGGCGTCGGCATGGTGCTCGCCGGCGGCTGCCCGAGCCGCAACCTGGCGCGTGCCGGAGGCGGCGACCTGCGATCGCTCTTCACGCTCCTGGTGCTGGGCCTCGCCGCCTTCATGACCATCGCCGGCCTCCTGGCGCCTTTGCGCGCCGCGCTGGAGCGGGCCACCGGCGTCGCGGCCGGTGCCTCGGCGACCCAGAGCCTCGGCGATCTCGCCGGCGCCTGGGTGGGCCTGACGCCCGCCGCTGCCAACGCGACCGCGACCGCAGCGATAGGCCTGGCAGCGCTCGCGTACTGCTTCGCCAGCTCGAAGTTCCGCACCTCGCGGGTGCATGTCCTTTCGGGCCTTGCCGTCGGGCTGGCCGTGGTGGCCGGCTGGGCCCTGACAGGCCTCGCCTACGACGAGATGGCGGACCGGCCGGTGGCGCCCATCTCGCTCACCTACATCCGTCCTGTCGGCGACACCCTGCAGTGGCTCACGCTGTTCACGGCCACGCCGATGCCGGGCTTCGGCGTCACCACCGTGCTCGGCGCGCTTGCCGGCGCCTTCGCGGCGGCCGTGGCGATGGGCCGCTTCCACCTCGCGACCTTTTCGGACACCGGCGATACGGTGCGCAACCTCCTGGGTGCGGCGCTGATGGGCGTGGGCGGGGTGATGGCGCTGGGCTGCACCGTCGGGCAGGCGCTGACGGGCGTCTCCACCCTCGCCCTCGGATCGTTCCTCGCCTTTGCCGCGATCGTCGCTGGCGGCTTCCTCGGGCTCGGCCTGCTCGAGCGGTGGATCCTTGCCGAGTGACGCCGGGTCGGGAAGGCAGCTCGCAAGAAAATGATCGCAGCGGGCGATGCAAATTGAAGTCCCGAGCCCATATGGTTTGGGATAAGCAACGTGGAATGAGCAAAATTCCAGCAATGGAGAGGTTCCCTGTATGGACATCACCGTCATGAGGCGACGCGAGCTTCTGCTCGGCGCCAGTGCGGTTGCCCTTGCGGCGTCGCTGCCCGACGCGATGGCGCAAAGCTCCGGCCTCGTCGTTACACCGGGGCAGACCGAAGGACCTTTCTATCCCGTCACGTTCCCCGCCGACATGGACAATGACCTCGTGCGCGTGCAGGGTCAGCAGGCGCAGGCCTTGGGACAGGTGACGCATCTGTCGGGCCGTGTGCTCAACAAGCGCGGCGAGCCCGTGCGCGGTGCGACGGTCGAGATCTGGCAGTGCGATGCCAACGGCATCTACAATCACCCGCGCCAGCCCGGCCTGCAGCGGCGCGACGCGGCGTTCCAGGGCTATGGGCGCACCGAGGCACCTGACGGGGGCTATACCTTCCGCACCATCCGCGCCGTCGCCTATCCGGGGCGCACGCCGCACATCCACTTCAAGGTGCATGCGCCGGGAGCGGGCCGCCTGACCACCCAGATGTACTTCGCCGGCGAGCCCCAGAATGCCACCGACGGCGTCCTCAGCCGCATCCGCAATGCCAGGGCGCGTGACAGCGTCATCGTGCGGCTGGAGGCCGCCGACGCGATCGAGCCGGGGGCCCTCAAGGGCACGTTCGACATCGTGCTCGATCTCTGAGTCGGCCGGCCGTAAAGCTGTCCCTTATCGGGCATTTTGCCCAAAACACCGGCGGGCGATGCCCCATCTGAATGCGGCTGCGCGCCGCCGGATGCGGGATTGACCCGATTGGCGGGGACCTGGCTCGCTGCGGTACACTGGCGCGTTCACGAGGTATGCCGCGCAATCACGCGCAAGCTCGCGTCGGCAGTCGCCGCAGTGTGCCTCGGCCGCGGTGGGCACGGCAATTGCACGACCTCTGCATACACGCCTATCAGCGGAATGCGCAATTCGGGGAAACCCGGGATGCAGCGCGGGCGTTGAGGTCGAGGGCGGACACACTCCAGAGGGGGAGAGCAGGAAGCACTGAGCACACACGAGAGACGCCATGCCGAAAAAATGGTTGCTGGCTATCCTCTTGGCGGCCACCCCTGCAGCGGCCCACGACTGGTACCCGCTGGAGTGCTGCCATCACCAGGACTGCGCGCCGGTCGACAAAGTAGAGCTGGTGCCCACTCCCATGGCGTCGGGAGCCGACGGCGCCAAGTCCGATGCCCCGGCCATGATCGTCACGACGAAGCACGGGACCGCGCTGGTCCCGGCCAGCTTCCCGCGCAGAGAGTCCAAGGACCATCGCATGCACGCCTGCATGCTGCCGATCGGCGCGGACGGGAAGATGCGCCTCATCTGCATTTTCATGCCGCCGTCGACCTGACGCCGCGCCTCGCCGAGGTCCGGTGTCGGTGCAGGCTGGCCTCGGCGCGCCATCCAGGCTAGCCTGCCGCGCGCCCGCATCGGGCGAGCCGAAGGAGGGGGCGTGGCCGACAACCTCGAGGACGCTGTCGCCCGCCACTATGGCGTCGACGACCTCACCGGGCGCATCCTCGCGGCGATGGCGGCGGCGGGCATCGATGCCGAGCGCGTCACAGCCGAGGCGCTGGCACCCATAGACGAGTTCCACATCGGCGGGCGCCCGGCGACCGTCCACGCCGTGAGCAAGATGGGGCTCGGGACGGGGGACCATCTCATCGATGTCGGCTGCGGGATCGGCGGGGCGAGCCGCTATGTGGCATCCGCCGTCGGCTGCCGCGTCACCGGCATCGACCTGACACCGGCATATGTGGCAGCGGCGCAGGAGCTGACGCGGCGCACGGGGCTCGGCGACCGCGTCTCCTACCGGGTGGCGAGCGCGCTCGCCATGCCGTTCGGGGACCGCGCGTTCGACGCGGCGCTTACGATCCACGCCGCCATGAACATCGAGGACCGCCGCGAGCTCTACCGGGAGATCGCCCGGGTGCTGAAGCCCGGGGCGACCCTCTGCATCTACGACGTGATGCGGGGCGAGAAGGGAGACGTGGCGTTTCCCGTGCCCTGGGCCGAGACGCCCGCGACGAGCCACCTGACGACGCCGCAGGAGATGCAGGCGCTGCTGCGCGACGCCGGCTTTGCGATGCGCGAGGTCGAGGACCGCACCGCCTTTGCCTTGGCCTCCATGCGCAAGGAAGCGGCGCGCTCCGCGGCGGCCGGAGCGCCGCCCGCGGGTCCCAGCATCGTGATGGGCGCCAGCGCGCCGGAGAAGCTGCGCAACGTGCGCGCCAATCTGGAGAGCGGCGCGATCATCCCGGTGCTCATGCTCGCTACGGTATGAGATGTTGCCGCAAGGCCTCGGCCACAGCTTGGGTCCGGTTGCCAGCGCCGAGCTTGCTCTGAGCCTTTTTCAGATGGCTGCGGACGGTTTCGTCGCCGAGACCGAGTGCTTCTGCAGCCTCTCGGAACGTCGCGCCGGCCGCAGCCAAACGCAGCACTGCCAGCTCGCGGGGCGTCAGGTGGACGTGGGGCCCGATGCAGTTCGGATCGGGCACGGCAAGCTGCTCCAAGCGCAGTGCCCCGAAGCTGGCTGCGGCGCAAATCATGATCCGCATCTGCCGCGTCACAAGGTTGGACAGGTCCCTGCGCGACCAGAAGCCCACCACCCACCGGCCGCCGACCGGACAAGTCAGCCCGTCGCGCATCCCGTGCTTGAGAGCCAGGTCGTACGTCCAGTTGTCGACCCCGATCGGCTGAAACATCCGCCTCGCCTCGGTCCAGGTATGCATTGCCATGCTGGACGCCGCCAGGAACAGCATCGGACGGAATTTGCCGCGCGCCAGCGCGTGGTATTCCTCCCACCACCCCTCCGGAACGCTCTTGTGCAGGAACGCCAGTTTTCCCAGCTCGATGGACGCCCAATCTCCGGATTTCAACGGAAACCGTGCTGCACCCAGGACGGACAGCGGCAGGTGCCGCGTCGTGACATCGTGCAGCTCCTCCAGCACCGCGTCGGCCGACCGCAGCTCTTCGACACGGTCGGCGTAGCCGATGAGCCCGGCCTGTAAATCCGTATAGGCGGCTGACCGGCTCGTTTCGAACTTGAGAACGGTCGTCATAGTCTGCCCTCCTTGAGGCGTCCTAAGCGGATATGAACGCATCAGTATTAAAGGGGGAACCTTCCGTGGAATCACCCGATAGCGGGGAGCGGTTAACACCCACAGCAGAACATGATGAAGCTCCGCGCCGGATCGCGTGACGACGCGCACGTCTCTTTAGAGGAGCTCAGCGGCAAAAGTGGGCGGACGAGCCCGTCCCTCCCCACAATTGCGCTTTCGACCGGGTCGCTCACGGCACGCCTCGCGGCCCGATGGCCTGCGCACACATTCGCCGAATGCAGGGCCGTCAACGCGCAGAGGTTGGCACAACGCCCGCCATTTCCGCTATCGTCGGCGCCGGCAGAACGCCCAGGTTGGGAAAAACACCGGAGAGAGGCATGCGCCACGGCGGCAAGATCCTGGTCAATCAGCTCGAGGCGCAGGGCACCCGCGCGGCCTTCACGGTGCCCGGCGAGAGCTTCCTCGCCGCCCTCGACGGGCTGCACGATTCCAACCGCATCAAGACCGTGATCTGCCGCCAGGAGGGCGGGGCGTCGATGATGGCGGAGGCGTGGGGCAAGATCACCGGCGAGCCCGGCGTGTGCTTCGTCACGCGCGGGCCGGGGGCCGCCAACGCCATGAGCGGGCTGCACGTGGCGCAGCAGGATTCCACGCCCATGGTGCTGTTCGTGGGCATGCCGGCGCGCGACCACGAGGACCGCGAGGCGTTCCAGGAGATCGAGATCAAGCAGGTGTTCTCCTCGTACGTGAAGTGGGCGGCGGTGATCCGCCAGACGGAGCGCATCCCCGAGTACGTGAGCCGGGCGTTCCACACCGCGCGCTCGGGCCGGCCGGGACCCGTCGTGCTCGGGCTGCCGGAGGACATGCTGTCGGCCGAGGGGGAAGCCGTCGACGCCAAGCCCGCGCGGCTGCCGGAGGCGCAGCCGAGCGCGGCAGCCATGGCGGAGCTGCGTGAGCGGTTCGCGCGGGCTCAGCGTCCCTTGATGATCGTCGGCGGCCCCGGCTGGAGCCGTCGGGTGCAGGCGGCGATCGAGGCTTTCGCCGACCGCTTCGACCTGCCGGTGGCACCGGCATTCCGCTATCAGGACTACATCGACAACCGGCATCGCTGCCACGTCGGTTGCGCCGGTATCGGCGTCGACGCGGGGCTGGCCGCGGCCATCAAGGGCGCGGATCTCCTGGTCGTCATCGGAGCCCGCCTCGGCGAGATGACGACCAGTCAGTACACGCTGCTGGATATCCCCAATCCCAAGCCGTTCCTGGTGCACGTTCATCCCGCGCCCGACGAGCTCGGTTCGGTCTATCGCGCCGATCTGCCGATTGCCGTAAGCGCGGCGGCATTCGCCGAGGCGCTCTGTCGCATCGAGCCACCGGCGAGCATCCCCTGGTCCGGGATCAGAGCGGAGCTGCGCGCCGGCTACGAGAGGAGCCTGGAGCCCATCGCGCTGCCGGGCACGGTCAAGTTCGCCGAAGTCGTGCGCAGCGTCTCCAGGATGCTGCCGGAGGACGGCATCGTCGTCAACGGCGCCGGCAATTACGCGGCCTTCGTGCACCGTTACTTCGAGTACAAGGGCTATCGCACGCAGCTTGCGCCGACCTCGGGGTCGATGGGCTACGGGTTTCCGGCGGCGGTTGCCGCCAAGCTCGCGCATCCCGAGCGTCCCGTCGTCAACTTCCAGGGCGACGGCTGCTTCCTGATGACCGGGCAGGAGCTTGCCACTGCGGTGCAGTACGCCCTGCCGATTGTCACCATCGTCGCCAACAACGGCACCTACGGCACGATCCGAATGCACCAGGAGCGCGACTATCCCGGCCGCGTCATTGGCACCACGCTGATCAATCCGGACTTCGCGGCCTACGCGAAGAGCTTCGGCGCCGACGGCTTCACGATCACCGAGACGCGGGACTTCGATCTGGTGTTCGCCCAGGCGCTCGAGGCGCGCAAGCCTGTCGTCATCGACATCAAGCTCGACCCGGAGGCGATCTCCGTGCGCAAGACCCTCACCGAGATCCGCGAGCGGCGGTAGCCAAGACGCGAACAGCGAATAGGGAGTAGCGAATAGGAACGGCCCCCATTCGCTATTCGCTCATTCCGCGGGCACCGGTGCCGGAGCCACCGGCGCTGCCTCGGCCTCGGCGGGCCGGCGGAGCTGGCTGAGGAAGCTGTAGACCGTGGGCACGACGAACAGGGTCAGGAGCGTGCCGAAGCTCATGCCGCCGACGATGACCCAGCCGATCTGCTGGCGGCTCTCCGCGCCGGCGCCGCTGGCGATCGCCAGCGGCAGGGCGCCCAGCACCATGGCCCCGGTCGTCATCAGGATCGGGCGCAGCCGCAGACCCGCCGCCTCGATCACCGCCTCGACGCGGCTGCGGCCCTGCTCCTGCAGCTGGTTGGCGAACTCCACGATCAGGATGCCGTGCTTGGTGATGAGGCCGACCAGCGTGACCAGCCCGATCTGCGAGTAGACGTTGAGCGTGCCGCCCGTCAGCCACAGGGCGCCGAGCGCGCCGGCCATCGACAGGGGCACGGTGACCAGGATGATCAGCGGGTCGCGGAAGCTCTCGAACTGGGCGGCCAGCACCAGATAGATGAAGCCGAGCGCCAGCAGGAACACCAGCGCGAGGCTCTGGCCGGCGGCCCGGAACTCGCGGCTCTGGCCGTCGACATCGGTCAGCACCGTCTCCGGCAGCACCTCGCGCGCCGTCTTCTCCAGGAAGGCGAGGGCGTCGCCCAGCGCGTAGCCGGGGCCGATGTTGGCGGACAGCGTCACGGCGCGCAGCTGGTTGAAGCGCCGCAGCTCCTTGGGCGCCACCGCCTCCTTGACCTTGACGATGTTGGAGAGCTGGATCATCTGCCCCGTCGGTGAGCGCAGGAAGATGGTCGACAGCGTCTGCGGCGAGGCGCGGTCCCGGGTGGCGAGTTGCACGATCACGTCGTACTGCTCGCCGTTGAGCTCGAAGCGCGTCACCTGCCGGCCGCCGAGCAGCGTCTCCAGCGTGCGTCCCACCACGGTTACATCGAGGCCGAGATCGGCGACCTTGGCGCGATCCATGTCGACCCGGAGCTCGGGCATGTTGAGTTGCAGGTCGGTCTCCACGTCGGCGAGGCCGGGAAAATCGCGGATGCGCTCCAGCATCTTCTCGACGAGCTCCTGCAGCTGCTCGTAGGTGCCGGTCGTGGTCTGGATCACGAACTCGACGGGGCGCGAGGAGCCCTTGGCCCCGAACGACGCCGGATTGCTGGCGGACACCCTGGCGCCAGGAATACGCTGCAGCTTGGTCCGGAGCTCCCGGTTGACCTCCTGCTGCGAGCGGCTGCGCTTCTCCCAGTCGGCGAGGCGGCCGATGGCCCGGAAGCGCGATACCTCCGGGCTGCCGTTGATGACGAGGATCGACTCGATCTCGGGCACCTTGGCCAGGATCTCGCCCGCCTGGTCGCTGTAGCGCCGCGTGTAGGCGAGCGTGGCGCCCTCCGGGCCGGTGCCGCTCACCCGGATCAGGCCGCGGTCCTCGGTCGGGGCCAGCTCGTCCTTCAAAACCGCGAAGAAGATCGTACCCAGTGCCGCCACACCGCTGGCCACGAGCAGAACCTGCGAACGCCTTCTCAGCGTGGTCGTAAGAAGGCGCCGGTAGCCCTGTTCGAAGCTCGTGAAGCCGCGCTCGATCAGGTTGACGATGCGTCCCGGGCTCGGATTGTGCCTCAGGAGCCGGGAGCACATCATCGGCGTGAGCGTGAGCGCCACGAAGCCCGACACCACCACCGCACCCGCCAGCGCCAGGGCGAACTCCAGGAACAGGCGCCCGGTGCGGCCGGGCGCGAAGGCGATGGGCGCATAGACGGCCGCCAGCGTCAGCGTCATGGCGATGACGGCGAAGCCGATCTCTTTGGTGCCCTCGATCGCCGCCGGGATCGCCTTCATGCCGTGCTCGATGCGGCGGTGGATGTTCTCGAGCACGACGATGGCGTCGTCGACCACCAGGCCGATCGCCAGCACCATGGCGAGCAGGGTCAGCGTGTTGATGGTGAAGCCCATCGCCAGCAGCAGGGCGAAGGTGGTGACGAGCGAGATCGGGATGGTGACGATCGGGATCAGCGATGCGCGCAGCGAGCGCAGGAAGAAGACGATCACCAGCACCACGAGCAGGATGGCCTCGCCGATGGTGTGGTAGACGGCCCCGATGGAGCGGTCGATGAACACCGCGCTGTCGTTGCCGATGGTCACCGACAACCCCTCCGGCAGCGACTGGCCGATCTCCGGCAGCACCCTGCGCACGGCCTTGGAGACGTCGAGCGGGTTCGCCACCGCCTGCTTGACGATGCCAACACTGATGGCGGGCTTGCCGTTGTAGCGGCTGTCGCGGCGCTCGTCGGCGGCACCCAGCTCCACGCGCGCCACCTCGCCGAGCTTCACCTGGTGGCCGTCGGCGAGCTTGACGATGACGTTGCGGAACTGCTCGGGCGTGGTGAGGCCCGTGCGCGACAGCACGGAGAACTCGCGGTCGCGGCTCTCGATGCGTCCTGACGGCAGCTCCACGTTCTGCGCCTTGAGCGCGCTCTCCACGTCCTGGACCGTGAGATTGAAGGCCGCGAGGCGCTCGCGGTCGATCCAGATGCGCATGGCATAGCGGCGCTCGCCGTTGATCTCCACGTCGGCGACGCCGTTGAGGTTCTTCAGGCGGTCGAGCACGAAGCGGTCGACGTAGTCGGTGATCTCCAGCGCGTTCATGCGCTCCGAGGTGAACACCAGCTGGAGGATCGGCTCGGCGTCGGCCTCGACCCTGGCGATGGTCGGCTCCTGCACCTCGACCGGCAGGCGGCGGCGCACGCGGGCGACGCGGTCACGCACGTCGCTGGCGGCCACGTCGGGGTCCACGTCCGACCGGAAGCGCACGGTAATGCGGCTCTCCTCGGCCCGGCTGTTCGACACGAGCACGTCGATGCCGGCGATGCCGGCGATCGAGCCCTCCAGCACCTGGGTGATCTGGCTCTCGACGATGGAGGCCGAAGCGCCCGGATAGCTGGTCTTCACCGAGACCACGGGCTCGTCGACGTTGGGGTACTCGCGCACCGTCAGGCGGCTGTAGGACACGATCCCCAGGAGCAGGAGCACGAGGCTCAGCACCGTGGAGAAGACGGGCCGGCGGATGCAGAACTCGAACAGGCTCATGTGCCGTCTTTCTCGGCGGCCTTCTTCGCGGCCGGCTCGGGTGTGCCGTCGACCACGTCGACAGCGTCTCCGGTGCGCAGCTTGAGCTGGCCCGCGGTCACGACCAGCGTGTTGGGGGACAGGCCTTCGAGTATCTCGACCTCGGCGCCGCGGCGCTCGCCGAGCTTCACTTTCACCTCGACCACCTTGCCGTGATCGATGCGGAACACGAAATTCTCGCCGCTGCGCGGCACCAGCGCGCTTTCCGGCGCCAGCACGACCTCGCGCGTCCGCTTGCCCTTGACGAGCACCCTGGCGAACAGGCCTGGCCGCAGCAGGAGGTCCTTGTTCTCCAGCTTCGCCCTGAGCGCCAGCGCGCGGCCGTTCACGTCGACCTGCGGATCGATGGCGTAGATTTCGCCCGTGAAGGTCTGGTCGGGATGCGCATCGACGATGACGTCGACGGTCTGGCCGATCGCGACCGACGGCAGAAACAGCTCCGGCAGCTTGAAGTCCACCTTGAGCACGTCGATCTTCTCCAGATTGACGATGGTGGTGCCGATGCCGATGTAGCTGCCGGGAGAGACCTTGCGCAGCCCGACGCGGCCCGGGAACGGCGCCTTGATCACATGCTTGGAGAGGCGCACGCGCTGCAGCTCGTAGGTGGCGCGCGCCGTCTCCAGGTTGGATTCGGCCTTGTCGAGCGCGGTCATGGTGGCGAACTGGCTGCCGGAGAGCTTCTTGGTCCGGTCGTACTCCGCCTGGCCGAAATCGAAGCGCGCCTTGGCGGCGGCGAGCTCGGCCTGCGCCAGGTCGTCGTCGAGCTTGATGAGCACGTCGCCCGCCGCGACGCTCGCACCTTCCGTGAAGGCGATCTCCTCGATGCGCCCGCCGATCTCCGAGGAGATCAGCACCGATTCGTCCGAGCGCAGGCTGCCGATGGCGCGGATGTCGGTGGTCGTCACGGCGGCGCGCGCCATGGCGGCCTCCACGGCGATGGCGCGCTCCGAGGAGCGTTTCTTGCCCCCCTTCTCGGCCTGTCCCTTGGCGTGCTGGGCGGTGGACTTCGTGGATGGGCTCGTCATGGCCCGCACGCCGACCCATCCCACGATCGCGACGGCGGCAACGAGCGCGGCGGCCAGCACCAATTGTTTGGGTTCGGGTCGCATGCAATTGGCTCCGTCTTCCCTCGTTCCCTCGACGCACGCCGGCTTCGGCGGCAAAAGTTGACACTAGAGCATCGTTAATACGCTGGTGCATATCAAATCCGTCGCTCCGGCCCGGTTCCAGGGGCAAGCGGAGTCAGCGGGTTGCGCGGTTGCGATACCACAGGCGCGCAAAGATACGGGCCGGGCGGGCGCCCGTTTCGAGGTAGCGGCTGTTCGGGAATCCGTTGCAATTGCGGGGGCAGATTTCCACATGGAACGCGGCGAGCGATATGCGCGGCATGGCTTCGAGCGAGCTCATCCGTCGGCTCTACGGCGAGTACAAGGACCTGCGCGAACGGCTGGTCGCACATCTCGCCGAGGCGGCAGGCGGGCCGAAGGTCCCGCGAGCGGACGCGATCGAGCTGGCGCAACGGCTGCTCGACCGCGCCCTGTTCATGGCCTTCGCGGGGGGTGGGAGCGGCTTGCCGGAGCGCCTGCGGGCGCTCGATGGGGCAGGCGAGGGCATTGCGCTGCCCGATCGGCTCGTGGCGGATCTGGTGCTCCTCGGTGAATGGGGCTGCCGCCGCGATGTGCCTGTCTCCGTGCTCGGTCACATCTTCGAGCAGTCGGTCGGCGACCTGGAGAGGATGCGCGCCGCAAGCCTGGGCGAGGCTGCGCCGAGGGTCACCAGGCGCAAGCGCGAAGGCATCGTCTACACGCCCGACGGCGTTGCGCGCTTCCTAGTGGCGTGCACGGTGGGCAGGACGCTGGAGGAGCGGCGCACCGATCTGCTGTCCGCTCACGCGCGCGCAGGCACGCCGTTCGGAAACGGCGAGGCGATCCGCTGGCGCGAGGGGAGCGCATCCGAGCGGGCCTTCTGGTGGGGCTACCTGGCTCAGCTGCGCGACCTCAAGGTGCTCGATCCGGCCTGCGGCTCGGGCGCGTTCCTTCTCGCTGCTTTCGAGCTGCTCGCGATGGAGTATCGCCAGGCGCTGGGGCGGCTGCAGGCGCTCGGGGAGGCGGTGGACTTCGACCTCTGCGAGCCGATGCTGGCGGGCAACCTTTACGGGGTCGACCGCAACGCGGAGTCGGTCGAGGTCGCGCGCCTCTCGCTCTGGCTCGTGGCCGGACGCAGCGAGCGCGGGCTGCAGAGGCTGGAGATGACCATCCGAGCCGGGGACAGTCTCGTCGACGACGCGCGGTTCACCGATCGGCCGTTCGACTGGCGACGCGCCTTTCCGGATGTCCTCGCCGCGGGCGGCTTCGACGTCGTGATCGGCAATCCACCCTATGTGCGCATGGAGCTGATCAAACGATTGAAGCCCTACCTGGAGAGGCATTACGCCGTGGCCGGCGACCGCACCGACCTCTACGCCTATTTCTTCGAGCGCGGTGTGGCGCTCCTGAAGGAGGGCGGGCGGCTCGGCTATATCTCGTCCTCGACCTTCTTCCGTACCGGCTCGGGCGAGCGGCTGCGCGCCTTCCTCGGCGGGAATCTCGCGATCGAGACCGTCGTCGATTTCGGCGACCTCCAGATCTTCGACGGCATCACCACCTACCCGGCGATCCTGACGTTGCGCAAAAGCAAACAGGATGGGGGGCACAATGACGGCCAACTGCGGTTCCTGAGGATCGGCGAACATCTGCCGAGCGACCTCGGCGCAGAGTTCGCCGCGCATGCCAAGCCCATGCCGCGCACGCGGCTCGGAGCCGGCGCGTGGCAATTCGAGGAGGAGTCGCTTGCCAGGCTGCGCAACAGGATCGCAAGGGGGCGAAAGACGCTCGGAGAGGTCTACGGGGCGCCGCTTTACGGCATCAAGACCGGCTGCAACGATGCCTTCGTAATCGACCAGGGAACACGGGATCGGCTGGTGACGCGCGACCCGAGGTCGGGCGAGCTGCTGCGGCCGCTTCTGCGCGGGGAGAACATCAAGCGCTGGCGGATCGAGCCGCAAGGCCTGCACCTCATCGATACGCCGAAGGGCAAGGTGGACATCGAGGCCTATCCGGCGATCCGGGACTGGCTCCTGCCCTTCAAGCCCAGACTGGAGGCGCGCGCGACCAGGCAGGCGTGGTTCGAGTTGCAGCAGGCGCAGCTCGCGTATCAGCCGGACTTCCTCGAGGGCGGTATTGCGCTCCCCGACCTCTCGCAGGGTCCGAAGTTCGCGCCGCTCCCCGATGGGTTCCTCGTGGACTGTACGGCCTTTTTCGTATCCGCGGGTCCAGATCTGCTCGCGTTTCTGAACTCGAGGCTCGCCTGGTTCGTGCTGCACGCGCTATCGAACCCGCTGCGTGGCGGCGTCTGGCGCCTGCGCCTCAAGGCGCAGTATGTGCAGCAGCTTCCGCTGCCGGCGATCGGCGACCGTGACCGCTCGGCTCTCCGCAAGCTCGCCCGGACATGTGCCGGCAAGGCGGCGCAGCGATGCCGGCGCGGCGCCGAGGCGCGCGCGATGGGCGCGGAGATCGAGAGGGTGGAGCGCGAGGTCGATGCCATCGTCTATCGCCTGTTCGATCTCACGTCAGGGGAGATCGCACTGCTCGAGGCTTCGATAGCGGGCCAATACTGAGGTTCCGCCGAGACAAGCGGCGCAACGGCTCATATTGCAGATCAAGATACCTTCCAAGGTATAGATAAACAGAGGTATGGTCCCTATATGGAGTGGCGCGTCGAATACCATCCGACGTTCCTGTCCGAGCTCGCCGAGCTGCCGGAAGCCGTACAGGATGAGATCGCGGCGCTGGCGGAGGTCCTCGAGCAGATCGGTCCGCAGATGAAGCGGCCGCGCTCGGACACGTTGAATGGCTCGAAGCACGCGAACATGAAGGAGCTCCGCTTCGACGCTGAGGATGGTGTCTGGCGTGTCGCCTATGCGTTCGACCCGGAACGCAAGGCCATCCTGCTGGTGGCCGGCGACAAGTCCGGGACATCGCAGAGCCGGTTCTACAAGGTCCTGATCAAGCGCGCCGACGAGCGCTTTGACGAGCATCTGGCGGCTCTGAAGGCGGCAAGGAGGAAGAAGTGACGAAGGCGTACCGAACCACGGCTGCCGACGCGGTGTTGGCTCGCTTCCCGCCTGCACGGCGAGCGAAGATCGAGGCGCGCGCGGCGGAGATCGTTGCCGAGGAGCTCGCACTCAGCGACCTCCGCAAATCGAAGGAGATGACGCAGGAGGATGTCGCCGAGCGCCTCGGCGGCCGGCAGGTGTATGTGTCACGGCTGGAACGCCGGTCGGACATGAAGCTGTCCACGCTTCGCGACTACATCAAGGCAATCGGAGGCCAGCTCCAGCTGATGGTGACCTTTCCGAAGGGCGAAGCAGTACGATTGAAGGACATCGGGGAGCGCACCTCTGAAAGCAGCAGGACGCGACGCAAGAGCGCGAGAGGCAAGGCCGCATCCAAGGCGTGAAACCGTAACGAGTTGGGACAGAGCAGCGTCGTGTCGGACCCACTGTCGTGTCAAATGCCGGGGTACATGCGGCCGGGATTGAGGATGCCGGCGGGGTCGAAGGCGGCCTTGAGGCGGCGCGAGAGCTTCTCGAGGCCGGCCTCCAAGGGCTGGAACACCTCGACGGCGGCGCGCACGTCGGGTGCGGCGCGCACCAGGGTGGCATGGCCGCCGTAGGTGGCGATCACCCGGCGCACGTCGGCGGCGCCCGCATCGGTGGTGGAGAGCACCTCGGCCCAGATCAGCCCGCCGGACCAGTCGTAGAAGGCGCGGCATTCCATGTAGGCGGAGATGGCGGCCACCACCTTGGAGGCGGCGGTGGGCGCCGTGGAGATGCGCCAGACCGGGGCGTCGCGCTGCTGCAGGAC